>Ga0209382_10000061_pt1 | contig 146490 bp, 143 predicted proteins | sample SoiMetdeltSBSDD5_FD_187599 | JGI IMG/M metagenome (GOLD analysis project Ga0209382, IMG submission 187599) | Bulk soil microbial communities from a Populus tree surrounding site in Tennessee, USA - Soil MetaG P. deltoides SBSDD5 (SPAdes) (version 2) | ecosystem: Environmental > Terrestrial >... | reverse complement strand
GGCGTGACTTTGGTGTTCACCGATAACACCCCCCCAGATATGATTACAAACAGAGTAAGGCCATGGACATCCACGCCAACGCCCAAATGAACTTGCAGGCGCCAGCCGCGGGCGCAACCCTCGGCATCGCGGGCATGTTGATACTTGGCGACAATGCCATGCCCACTACAACTGAATTTAATTTTTGGTCCAACTCGTCGACCACCCTCGGTGGCGGTACTAGCGGCGTGATCTACGTGCCGAAGGGAATTTTCGGTTGGGGCGGAGGACCAATTGTCTCGGGCGGATGTACGCAGATGATTGCGTACAAAGTCACCCTACAAGGCAATGCAATATTCAATAACTCAGGCTGCGACTTATCAGGCGGCGGCGGTGGCGGCGGGGTCAAGCCGATTGGCAACGTGGTCACGCTTGTGAAATGAATGAGACGGTGACCCGATGAGCCTTATGATACGACAAGCCATCCGCAGGTTTTTGGTCGGAGAGGATGGAATAGCGGCTCTGCGGTGCTTGAATTTACTATAGTTGCGCCACTGCTTTCGAAGACGCCGCGCAGGAGGCTTTTTTCCGCCTGGCGGGCGGGGCTGGAGGGCCGGCTTCGGGGCGGCGCGCCGACACCCTGGGCAAGTATTGGGGCTTGTTGCCGAAGCTCGCACTCGTGAACCATGTCGCAGACGGCGGAAAGGGACCGGTAACCGAGGCGTCGGTAGCGCGGGCCCTGATTGCCCCCCGCTGAATAAAATAACCTCGTGCTGCCTACCGATGACCGCCATGTTTGCGGCCAACTCCTCAATGTTTTCAATGTCGGCGTGATCATCACGCGACTGTTTCCCAATCTATAGCCAAAGATATATTGCACTGGATCCCGAAGCAGTCGCATCGTCTCGGGGGACAACCTTACAGACGATTACGAGCGTGCTGTGAAGGAGATCGAGTAGAGACGAATTTTGCTGAAACTCAGGCGGCGGCTAGGGGGTGCCCGCATGCCGAAGTGGACAGTATTGGTGGTGGGTCTATGGGTTGGTACCGTCGTGGTCACTTTTTACCGCGCAATGCCTTAATCGCGTCGGTCGATTGGACAATTCAAACTCACCGATGAAATCTCGCAAGCTGCGCCGGCCGGCGTGAGTGGGGACCCAACACCGGACCGGCGCGTGGTTCGCAGGGTCGATGAGCATTCACCTCCTGCGCCCGCTGATGCAACGCCGGCCCCCGCCTTGTTTCAGGGCGACCGCTGGAGTACGGGGTTCGCAACCCGTGAGCTTACCGCTGCCGGTTGACGACGCGGACGGCGCTCCTCTAACTTGGCGGGTGTGCGCTGCGTCTACGGTAAACTCGCGGAAGGATGACAATGACGCTCGAGAGGTACGAGGCACATAGCGCACTGGGCAACAAGCTCGTGCAACTGGGCAAATTGGACGCAGCGATCACCTCGTATGAGCAAGCGTTAGCTCTCAGGCCGGATATGGCCGAAATCCATTACAACCTCGGTCGGGCGCTCCGTAAGCAAGGCAGATTGGAAGAAGCGGAAGCGGCCTACCGTCGCGCGATTGCGATCGACCCAAACTACGCCAAGGCACATGCTGACCTTGGAAAAATTCTTTTCGGCAGCAATCGGATCAAGGAGGCTTTTCAGTCATTCACAAGATTTGCCGAGCTCTCTTATGGCGATCCTGCAAGCAACGTCCTCAGCAACGAACCGATATTTCCGCACAAATTGCGGCACGATCAGGAACAGCAAGACTATCTTGCCAGCATTGGAATCCGTGATAACGCCACCCGCGACATATTTCATCTCGCGGACGGTGGCCAACTGGTTGAGCCGGCACTCAATCCCAAAAACACTGATGGCGAGGTCTCCGAGCGATGGCGGCGAAGCTCGCCGAAAATCGTCGTAATCGACGATTTTCTGACAAATGAAGCGCTCGACGGTTTACGGAGGTTTTGTTGGGGGTCGACGGTATGGCGGAGAGTTTATGAAGCCGGCGGCTATCTCGGGGCGCCTCCAGAATTTGGATTTGCCTGCCCCTTGCTCGCCCAAATCGTCGACGAGCTACGCCGCAAGTACCCGACCGTGTTCGCTTCGCACCCATTGACCGGGCTCTCGGGTTTCAAGTGTGACAGCCAGCTTCCCCCCATTGGGGTACATGCCGACTTTGCCGCGATAAGCGTCAATTTCTGGATCACGCCGGACGATGCCAATCTCGATCCCAAGTCCGGCGGCCTTATTATTTGGGACCATGCCGCGCCGCTTGATTGGGACTTCGCCAAATATAATACGGACAAAACCGCGGCGCGTGAATTTCTCGCGCACGTTGGAGCGCAATCCGTGACGATCCCTTACCGATCAAACCGGGCAGTTATATTCGAACCCTATCTGTTTCACGAAGTGGACCGGATCGTGTTCAAGGAAGGTTATCTCAACCGTCGGATCAACGTCACGTTATTCTACGGTGAGCGTGAGGCTTCCGCCGAGTTGAAGTAGGCTAGACTCCGACTCCCCTCACCTCCGCGCCGATCATAAGGTTTCGTCGATTCGACCATAAGATTTCGTCGATTTCGAAGAGCGGTATACCACTCTGACCGGCTAACCTATTGTCAAGACACAGCTTTTCCCCATCACCTCGAGGTGCAGGTGGTCGCCAGACGAGTAGCCGGTATTGTCACAGTAGAAGGCTAATGGTGCCCAGGGGCGGAATCGAACCACCGACACCGTGATTTTCAGTCACGTGCTCTACCAACTGAGCTACCTGGGCGCCGCCCGCGGACAGCGGGCAGGGGTGAGAGCGCCGGCTATATAAAGACTGGCTTCCGGCCTGTCCAGACGAGCCTCCCAAGCCGAGATGGCGAGGAACGACAGCGACGAAACAATCCAAGTCGTATCCCGCACGCGGCGCGGGGTGCAACGCCGCAGCAGATGCGGGATCTTCAGAGAGGCCAGCGCCTGGGAGGGTCCCGGATTGCAGCGCACCGCTTCGCGTTGCGCTGGGCGCGCGGCACCGCTGCCTGGATTGCGTCGCCTTCGGCTCGCAATGACAGCGGCGGGCCCGCCCCTGGGATTTCTTGCTTCGCTTCGCTGGCAATGCCGGGGGCGCGTCAGATCGCGCCTTCGACGCCGAGCGCGCGGCGGAAGCGCAGCTTGAGGGCGACCCCGTCGCGCAGCGGCAAAACTTTCGGCGGCTCGTCCGGCGTGATGGCGACGCGCGCGAACAGCATCTCGTCGTAGCCCTTGAGCAGGCGGGCGAGCTCGCGCAGCCGCCCCTCGTCCGCGACCTCGAGTGCCTGCGCAAAGCCGCAGGCGCGCGCGACCGCGACCAGGTCGACACCGGCGCCGGTGTGGGTTGCCTGCGCGCCGGTCTCGCCGTAGAGCCCGTTGTCGAACACGATCACCGCCAGATTTGGCGGGCGCTGCACCCCGATGGTCGCGAGGCTGCCGAGCCCCATCAGCATCTCGCCGTCGCCGGTGATCACGGCGACCCGCCGGCGCGGCCGGGCGAGCGCCAGCCCGAGCCCGATCATGGCGGCGCCGCCCATCGCGCCCCAGAGATAGAAGTTGCGGTCGTCGTCGCCGACCGAGGCGAGATCGTAGCTGGTCGAGCCGAGACCGGGCACGACCAGGAGGTCCTCGCCGCGGTCCGCGAGCAACGTGGCGATCGCCTGGCGCCGGTCGAGCATCACTTCACCCATACCTTGCGGCCGATCAGCCGCTGCGACAGCAGCACCGCGACCGCGAGGTCGCCGTCGAAGGCGAGATCGATCGCGGCGGCGGCGGTCTCGGCAACCTCCTCGGCACGGTCGGCGCGATAGACGTGCACGTCGCAGAGCCTGAGGGTCGGCTCGACGATCGAGCCCATCGGCACCTGCCACGGATTGAACTCCGCCCACTCGCCTCGCATGGTCACCAGCATCACCAGCGGAAAGCGGCAGGTGCGCGCGAGCGAGAGCATGTTGATGCAGTTGCCGACGCCGCTCGACTGCATCAGCAGCACCGAGCGCTCGCCACCGAGCCATGCGCCGGCCGCAAGCGCGATCCCCTCCTCCTCGGTGGTAAGCACGATGTCGCGGATCGCCGGATCGGCCTGGCACAGCGCGATCAGGCGCGCATGGCCGGCGTCCGGCACGTAGGCGACCTGGCGGATCTCGCTCTGCTTGACGACGCCGAACAGTTGGTCCGGCCAACCGGCCGGCTCGCTCCGCGGCGATGGCACCACGCTTCCCATGCCGGTTCCTCTTTCCTGGTTCGTCAGCGCCGGCATTGTGTCCGGCATCCACGGCCGCGTTTCCTCACCGTCGCTGCGCGGAGCCAAAGCGACGAAGATGTGTGGGGTGGGCAAAGCGGCGCGAACGCGGCGCGTGCCCACGTTGACAGCCCGCGTGGGCACGGCGCGCCAAGGCGCGCCTTTGCCCACCCTGCAAAGCTTCGCTCCGCTCGCGGTGACGTCTCAACCATCGCCCGGCTCCTGATCGTCCTTCGGCACGGTCGTGACGTCGTCCTCGCCCTCGACCACCGGCACCGTGTAGGTGCCGGAAAGCCAGCGATGAAGGTCGACGTCGCCGCAGCGCTTGGAACAGAACGGCCGCCAACGCGCCTCGGCGGGCTTGCCGCAGATCGGACAACCTTTGCGGTCGGCCGGCTCAGCCATGCCTCACACATACTTCAGCGTCAGCCCGCCATCGACGATGAGCTCGAGCCCGGTGACATAGCGGCTCTCGTCGCTGGCGAGGTAGACGGCAGCCCACGCCACGTCCCAGCCGCTGCCGCCGAAACCCATCGGCACCTGGCGCGCGCGCACGCGCCACATCTCCTCGATGTCGCCGCCCGCATAGGCCTGCGCCAGACCGGCGGCGTGCTCGACCATCGGGGTCTGCATCAGGCCGGGCAGGATGGCGTTCACGCGGATTTGCCGGGCCGCATACTGGGCGGCGGTGGTGCGGGTCAGGTGGCTGAGCGCTGCCTTGCTGGCGTAGTAGGTGGCATAGGGCACGCCGGTGTAGCGGACGGCGGCAACCGACGAGATCGCGATGATCGAGCCGCCGCCCTGCGCCTCCATCAGCGGGATGACGTGCTTCATGGTCAAAAACGCGCCCTTGAGGTTGACCGTCAGGACGCGATCCCACTGCTCCTCGGATACCTCCACCACGCCGCCGGTTTCGGCGATGCCGACATTGTAGTCGAGCACGTCGACGCGGCCGTAGGCGGACCGGCAGGCATCGACCATGGCGGCGACGTCGTCTGCGCGCGTGACGTCGGCGCGCACCGCGCGCGCGGAGGTCGACGGTCTCCTGCGCGGCCGCGAGATTGACGTCGGCGCACATGACCTTGGCGCCCTCGCGCGCGAACGCCGCCGCGGTCGCCTTACCGTTGCCCCAGCCGGGCCCGATCGAGCCGGCACCGACCACCAGCGCGACCTTGTCCTTCAGGCGACCCGCCATGCCCAAACCCCTGCCCGCCAACCGGGCGGCCAGAATGCTTACCATCTTGCAGCAACGCAACTGGAGCGGCACGACCGGAACCGGTATGGTGATGCGCGCAAGGGAGCGCTTCGCGGGACCGAGCCGGTGGACCCTTCGCGTGAAAGTCGAGTCGACGCGCTTGATCGACGGGTACCGGGCGGGCTGACGGACCAGGTCGCCGCGCTTTTTGGCATCGGCATCGTCTACTTCCTGCTCGCCAAGGCTGGGCTCTCGCTCGCATCGATCCATCCGAGCGCAACCCCGATCTGGCCGCCGACCGGATTTGCGCTCGCCGCCGTGCTGCTCTGGGGGTATCGCGTCTGGCCGGCCATTTTCCTCGGCGCGTTTCTCGCCAACGCCACCACGGCGGGCTCGCTCGCGACCTCCGGCCTGATCGCCGCCGGCAACACGCTCGAAGGCCTGATCGGCGCCTGGCTGATCAACCGATGGTCGGGCGGCCGCGCGACCCTTGAGACCCCGACCGGCGTGGCCAAATTCGCGCTGATCAGTCTCGCCCCCGGCACCATGGTCAGCGCGACCGTCGGCGTCACCACCTTGAGCCTCGCCGGCTACGCCGAGTGGGCGAGCTTCGCGGCGGTCTGGATGACGTGGTGGCTCGGCGACGTGGCGGGTGCGCTGGTGATCGCGCCGGTGCTGCTGCTGTGGGCGATCGACATCCGCAAGCTGTCGCGCGACGAGCTGATGGCGTCGGGCGCGACCTTGCTCGGCGCGGCGGCGGTCGGCGTCATCGCGTTCAGCCCGTTGATCGAGCAGACGCCGACCCGCGGCGCCTTCGCCTTCCTGGCGATCCTGCCGCTGCTGTGGGCGGCGTTGCGGCGCAACCAGCGCGACACGGCGACGGTCGCGCTCATCCTGTCGGCGTTCGCAGTCTGGGGCGCCCTGGCCGACGGCGGCCCGTTCGCCCTCACCACCCTCAACGACTCCTTCCTGCTGCTGCTGGCGTTCATGATCAGCATCACCGTGCCGAGCCTCGCGCTCAGCGCCGACGTGCAGGTCCGCCGAGAGGCCGAGGAGGTGCTGCGTCGTGCGCACGGCGAGCTCGACGACCGCGTGCGCCAGCGCACCGCCGCGCTCGGGGCAGCCAACCAGGCGCTGCACGCGGAGGCCGAGCAGCGCCGGCTGCTCGAAGCCGAACGGGAGCAGCAGCGCGTCCATCTGCTCGAAGCGCAGCGTCTTGCCAGCCTCGGCAGCTGGGTATGGGACATCCCGCAAGGCAAGGTCACCTGGTCGGCGCAGCTCTACGGTATCTACGGCCTCGAGCCCGGGCAGTTCGGCGGCACCGTCGAGGACTTCCTCGGCTACATCCACGACGACGATCGCGAGCGCATCAGGAGCGCGATCGGTCAGGCGCTGGAATCCGGCCAAGGGTTTCGCCTCGACGAGCGCATCGTGCGGCCCGACGGAGAGCTCCGCTATCTGCAAAGCTCCGGCGAGGTGATCCGCGACGAGCGCGGGCAGGCCGTGCAGATGCTCGGAATCTGCCAGGACGTCACCGAGCAGAAACGCGCCGAGAGCGCACTCGAGCACGCGCGCGACCAGCTCGCGCAGTCGCAGAAGCTCGAGGCGCTGGGCCAGCTCACCGGCGGCATCGCCCACGATTTCAACAATCTCTTGATGATCGTGAGCGGCCACGCCGAGTTGTTGCGGCGGCGGCTGACGGAGCCGCGCGACTTGCGGGCGATCGACGCGGTCCGCGCCGCGGCCGCCCGTGGCGAAAGCTTGACCCGCCAGCTGTTGACGTTCTCACGGCGCCAGCGGCTCGATCCGGTGGTGGTCGACCTGCGTGACCGCATCGAAGCGGTGCGCCACATGCTCGGCAGCACCCTGCACGGTACGATCCGGCTCGACTGCAAGGTCGCGCGCGACCTGTGGCCGGTCGAAGTCGACATCGGCGAGCTCGAGCTCTCGCTGGTCAATATCGCGGTCAACGCCCGTGACGCGATGCCGGAGGGCGGCGCGATCACGTTGTCCGCCGCCAACGTCACCTTGGCACCCGATGCTCCGGCAGGGCGGAGCGGCGGCGATTTCGTCGCGCTGTCGATGCGGGACACCGGTTGCGGCATCCCGCCGGAGGTGCTGCCGCGGGTCTTCGAGCCGTTCTTCACCACCAAGCCGGTCGGCAAGGGGACTGGGCTCGGCCTCTCGCAGGTCTATGGCTTTGCCCGTCAGACCGGCGGCGCCGTGGAGGTGACGAGCGAGCCCGGCCGTGGCACGACGCTCACGCTCTACCTGCCGCGCAGCCTTGCCGCGCCTTCGGCGGTGGCGCCGCCGGCGTCGTCGCAAGCGGCGGTCCGGCGCGATGGCACCGTCCTGGTGGTGGAGGACACCGCCGACGTCGGCGACGTCACCGCCAGCCTGCTCGAGCAGCTCGGCTTTCATGTGGTCAGGGTGTCCAATGCGGCCGAGGCGCTGCACAAGCTGCAGGACGCCACCGTCGACCTCGTGCTCAGCGACATCGTCATGGCCGAGATGAACGGCATCGCGCTCGCGCGCGAGATCCGGCGGCGCTCGCCGCCGATCCCGGTCCTGCTGGTGAGCGGCTACAGCGACGCGCTGCAGGCGGCGGAGGCGGAGTTCGCGGTCCTGCGCAAGCCGTTCGACATCGATGCCCTCGAGCTCGCGATCCGGCGCGTGCTGCCGGGCGCGGCGCAATCACCGCCGGCGCACGCCGTGCCGGGCTGATACCTGCGGCAATCATGAAGACCTACCCGATCGTCCTGGCCGGGCTTGTCTCGGCCATCCACGTTTGGCTCCGTCCTGGCGAAGCAAGAAAGACGTGGATGCCCGCGACAAGCGCGGGCATGACGAGCCAGCACTTGATGCCGCTGGTATGATACCTCTCCCCGCTCGCAGGGAGAGGGTGAAGCGCTCGTGCCTGGCGTCTCGCGCGGAGCTTACCCGACAGCCTTGCGGCGCTCGGCGTCGAGCGCGCGCAGCTCGGTCTTGAGGATCTTGCCGTAGTTGTTCTTGGGCAGCGCCGGCACGAACACATAGTCCTTCGGCCGCTTGAAGCGCGCGATGCGCGAAAGACAGAGCGCGTCGAGCTCGGCCGCGCTCGCCTCGCCGACCACATAGGCGACCACGACCTCGCCCCATTCGGGGTCGGCACGGCCGATCACCGACACTTCGCTCACCTTGCCGTGCGTCAGCAGCACCTCCTCGACCTCGCGCGGATAGATGTTGGAGCCGCCGGAGATGATCATGTCCTTGGAGCGGTCCTTGAGCGTGAGATAGCCGTCGCGGTCGAAGGCGCCGACGTCGCCGGTATGCAGCCAGCCGCCCCGGAGGGTCTGGGCGCTGGCCTCCTCGTTGCGCCAGTAGCCCCTCATCACCACGTCGCCGCGGCAGAGGATCTCGCCGGTTTCGCCGGTCGGCACCGCGCGATCCTGTGCATCGGCGACCATGACCTCGACGCAGGCGTACGGCCGCCCCGCCGACGCCAGCCGCTCGCGCCAGCGCGGATGGTCGCGGTCGGCAATGTCCTCCTTCGACAGCGTGGTGATCGTCATCGGGGCTTCGCCCTGGCCGTAGATCTGCGCGAAGCACGGACCGAAACGATCGAGCGCGGCGAGTGCGTCCTCGACATACATCGGCGCGCCGCCCCAGATGATGGTGCGAATGCGGCTGGGGTCGCACGTTCCCGGGTGCTCGACCAGACGCTTGATCATGGTGGGGGCGGCAAACATCGACGCGCGCGGCCAGGCATCGAACAGCGCCAGCAGCTCCTCGGGCTCGAACCCGGTCGACTCGGGGATGACGTTGATCCCGAGCCGCGCCACGTGCGGGATCACATAGAGGCCCGAGCCGTGGCTCATCGGCGCCGCATGCAGCACCGGATCGCCGGGCGAGACCGGATCGACCTCGGCGAGATAGGCGTGGCTTGCCCAGGACAGGTTGCGGTGGCTGAGCATCGCGCCCTTGGGGCGCCCGGTCGTCCCCGAGGTATAGAACAGCCAGGCGAGATCATCGGGGGCGCGCGATACGACCTCGATCGGGTCGGCCTCGAACAAAGCCTCATACTCAGCGCTGCCGATGCGGACCAGCCGCTCGAGGCTCGGCGGGGCATGCGGGGCAACCAGCTCGTCGAGGCCTGCGGAGGCGAAGCACGCGCGGGCGCCGGAATGCTCCAGGATGTAGGCGAGCTCGAGCGCATGCAGCTTGGCATTGGCCGGCACGGCGGCAAGCCCGGCATGCCAGACACCAAAGAACAGCTCGAGGTATTCGGGCGAGTTCTTGGCGACGATGGCGACGCGGTCGCCAAAATTGAGCCCGAAGCGCTGGCGCAGCGCGCCGGCAAGCCGCGCAGCGCGGCCGGCAAGATCGCCATAGCTGCGCACGATGCGCGCGCCGACGGCGGCGGCCGGAGAGCTGCCATGGCTCATGCCCGCGCGGTTAAGCCAAAGCGCGAGGTTCATGGATGAGATCCCGCCAGCACGACAGGGCACCTGGTCCGAAGCGCGGCGTTTCGGCCTCCCCTCCCCGCGGCGCGCTGGGGAAGGATGAAGCCTGCGTCGCGGCCGCTATCGCTGATCGCGGATCAGTCACGCTTCGACGCCGCGGTGATCACATCGGATTGAGCCAGCCGAAATGTACCGGATAGCCCTCGCCGCCGAGCAGCGACAGCGTCTCGTAGAGCGGCAGGCCGACGATGTTGCTGTAGGACCCGACGACCTTGACCACGAAGGTGCCGGCAAGCCCCTGCACCGCGTAGCCGCCGGCCTTGCCGCGCCACTCGCCGGAGGCGAGATAGGCTTCGAGGTCCTCCTTCGACAGCCGCTTGAAACGCACGCGCGATTCGACCAAGCGCTGGCGGAAGGCTTCCTTCGGGGTGACCATGCACACGCCGGTATAGACCCGGTGACTGCGCCCCGAGAGCAGCCGCAAGCATTGCGCCGCCTCGTCGAGCAGCTCGGCCTTGGGCAGGATGCGGCGACCGACCGCGACCACGGTGTCGGCCGCGACCACGAACGCGCCCTGCAAATCCTCCTCGCGACGGACGGTGACGAGCGCGGCCTCCGCCTTGGCGCGCGCCAGTCGGGTGGCATAGGCGCGCGGCAGCTCGCCCTTCTTTGGCATCTCGTCGACCGCGGCCGGCAGCAAGGTGTCGGGCTCGATGCCGGCCTGATTGAGCAGCGCCAGCCGCCGCGGCGATCCCGACGCCAGCACGAGCTTGGGGCGTCCAGTCATTTGAATCGATACGTAATGCGACCCTTGGTCAGGTCGTATGGGGTCATCTCGACGAACACCTTGTCGCCGGCGAGGACCCGGATGCGATTCTTACGCATGCGGCCGGCGGTATGAGCAATGATCTCGTGGTCGTTCTCCAGCTTGACGCGGAAAGTGGCGCTCGGAAGCAATTCCGTCACGAGACCGGGAAACTCCAGCAACTCTTCCTTCGCCATCGATATCCGATGCGGTTGGGATACCGGTCGCCCCGGCGTGGCCACCGGGCCCGTCATGTCGTCGACGTCCATGGACGGGAGCGCAAACTAGCGGAATCGGCCATCTTCGACAACTGCAGACGAGCTGTGCCGCGCGTGGCGCTTTAGTTAGGGTTGGCAAAGCGCCGCGCGCGCGCGTGCCCACGAGGTGGATCGGCCGGCAGGCCGGTGCGCAACTCGCAAATGAACGGGATCGAGCAACAGCGCCTCACTCGTTCCCGGCCGCCGTGCGCGGCCCGAACCGCTCCCTGATCCGCCGCATCAATCCGTCGCGCACCTCGCGATAGGCGTCGAGCATCTGCTCGCGGTTGCCGGTCGCGAGCGTGGGGTCGGGCATCGGCCAGTATTCGACATCGGCCGCGAGCGTGCGGGTGAGATCGAGCGCCCTGTGGTGCGCCTCCGGCGCCAGCGAGACGATCAGGTCGAAGTTCAAGCCCTCATACTCCTCCAGCTCCTCGAACGTCCGCGGCCGGTGCCTGCCGATATCGATGCCGATCTCGTCGAGCGCTGACACCGCGAACGGATCGAGCTCGCCCTTGCGCACGCCGACCGACTCCACATAGGTCGACCGGCCGAACATGTGCCTGAACAGCGCCGCCGCCATCGGCGAGCGCACGGCATTGTGGCCGCACGCAAACAGCACGGCTTGCGGCTTGCGGAAGCGTGGGCTCGCGCTCACCGGCGCTTACCCCTTCCAGTGCAGCACGCAGATGAGCGTAAACAGCCGGCGCGCGGTGTCGAAATCCACCTCCACCTTGCCGGCGAGACGATCCATCAACAGCCGCGAGCCTTCGTCGTGCAGACCGCGCCGACCCATGTCGATGGCCTCGATCTGGCTCGGCATCGCGGTGCGAATCGCCTGGTAATAGCTCTCGCAAATCAGGAAGTAGTCCTTCACGATCTTCCTGAACGGCGTGAGCGAAAGCATGTGCACGATGACCGCGGCCCCGTCCGACAGACGGATGTCGAAGGCGAGCCTGTTCTCGCTGATGCCGAGATTGAGCGTGTACGGACCGCCCCCGTGCCCGGCCGGCGCGAACACGTTTTCTTCGAGTAGGTCGTAGATCGCGACCGCGCGTTCGTGCTCGACGTCGGCGTTGGAGCGGCCGATGGAGCCCTCGTCGAGCGTGATCGCCACGAGGCGATGCGCAGCGTCAGATGCGGTCGGGCCGGATGTCATCGGTCAGGGGGAGTGGCGAATGGCGAATAGCGAATAGTGAGTAGTGAGTGGTGAGCGATGAATAGCATCGAGGCTGGCGTCATAGGTTCCGCTCACCACTCCGCCACTCGCCATTCACTATTCTACTCAGTATTCACTATTCACTACTCACTATTCACTATTCACTATTCGCTATTCGCTATCGAGTCGGATCGCGACCGAGCGGGCATGGGCCTCGAGGCCCTCGGCCCGACCCAAGCCGATGGCGGCGGGAGCAAGCGCGCGCAGCTGCTCCGGCCCGAGCTTGAGGATCGAGGTGCGCTTCATGAAGTCGAGGACGCCGAGGCCGGAAGAGAAGCGCGCCGAGCGCGCGGTCGGCAGCACATGGTTCGACCCGGCGACGTAGTCGCCAATCGCTTCCGGCGTGTGATGGCCGATGAAGATCGCGCCCGCATTGCGGATGCGCTCCGCCAGCGGGCCGGGATCGCGCGTCGCGATCTCCAGATGCTCGGGAGCAATCGCATCGACCAGCGGCACCGCCTGGTCGAAGTCCCGCACCAGAATGACGGCGCCGAAATCGCGCCATGCGGCGCCGGCGGTCGAGCCGCGCGGCAGCGTCCTGAGCTGGCGCGCGACAGCGCTCTCGACCTCGCCCGCGAGCTTGCCGTCATCGGTGATCAGGATCGATTGCGCGGCCACGTCGTGCTCGGCCTGCGCCAACAGATCAGCGGCGATCCACTCCGGATGCGCCTCGCGATCCGCTAGGATCAAAACCTCGGACGGCCCCGCGATCATGTCGATGCCGACGGTGCCGAAGACAAGGCGCTTGGCCGCCGCCACATAGGCGTTGCCCGGTCCCACGATCTTGGCGACCGGCGCGATGGTCTCGGTGCCATAGGCGAACGCGGCCACCGCCTGGGCGCCGCCGATGCGGTAGATCTCGTCGACGCCGGCGAGCCGCGCCGCCGCAAGCACCAGCGGCGCGAGCTTTCCGTCGGGCGCCGGCACCGCCATCGCGACGCGCGGCACGCCCGCAACCTTCGCCGGCACCGCGTTCATCAGGACCGAAGACGGATAGGCGGCGGTACCGCCGGGAACGTAGATGCCGACCGCCTCGATCGCCGTCCACCGCTGCCCGAGCTCGACGCCGAGCGCGTCGACGAACCGGTCGTCCACGGGCAACTGGCGGCGGTGCAAGGCCTCGATGCGGTCGCGTGCGAGCGCAAGCGCCGCCAACGCATCCGGGTCGCACTGCGCGGTCGACTGCTCGATTTCCGGGGCGCCGACCTTCAGCTCGCTCGGCGCAAGGGCGATCCGATCGAAACGCCTGGTGAGCTCGATGACAGCCGCGTCGCCGCGGGCGATCACATCGTCGATGATCGCGCGGACCGCGGCCTCGACGTCGGCCGCGGTCTCGCGCTTGGCGGCCAGAAAGCCCTTGAATCGCGCCGCGAAATCGGGAGCGCTCGTGTCGAGGCGAATGGGCATGCCGGTAATCCCGCGGAGAAAGCCGGCGCGGGCGCCCGGCCGCTGGCACCAGCCCCTGGCGGGGTCAATGGCGCGGCGTAGTCGGCGCGTCAACCCCTTGCCGCGGCGGCGGCTCTGCGGCGTGTTCCGGACACTTGTCCGTGGTCCAACACGGACCGAGATCGGCGAGCTCGACCTCGAGACATTCGACCTCCAGCCGCACCGCGGCGCCTCCCGAGAACACCAGGGTAACGACGCCGGCCGGTGCATCGGTCTCGGCAAATTCGACCGCCAGCAGATTGAGCACCGCATCCTTGTCACGCGGCTGCACGCTGCGGCACTTGCAGCCGAGCACCCGGTCGAAGCGGAGAGCGGCGAGACGGCGACGGTATTCGGGTTTCTCGGCGTGCGCGGCTTCCCAATCGAAGCGGCCGAGCGCGGCCACGAACCGGTTCTCGTCCGGGCGCCAGTGCACGTCGGCGACCTTTACGATGGCGTCCTGCAGGTGCGCCGATATGATCTCGATGTCGTCCCGGTCGAGGGCGACGAGCTTCAGCGGGTCCATGGCGACGGCAACATCCGGCAATTGTTTGGCGCTCCGTACTTAGCGACGCCCCCTTGCGGTCGCAAGATGTCGGACGGCGCCGAGCATCGGTATGACGCCGTACCCGCGGGCCTCGATCCAAACCCGCCGTTTCGTCCCAGCCGAACGGGGAAAAATGGCCTATTCGCCGGCCGTCGAAATAACATAGTCTGGCGCCCGAAGGCGCGCCACGCGATCGCGTGCGGAACCGCCCGGCGCGGCATCCAGGGGAGAAACATGATCCGACCTGTCTCGATCGCAGTGATGGCAGCCGTTCTGTCGGCCGGCGCGGCCAATGCCGAGGTTGGCGGCGTCCTTCGCATCGGCGTGCTCAACGACATGTCGAGCGTGTACTCCGACTATCAGGGCCGCGGATCGCTGCTCGCCGCCCAGATGGCGATCGAGGATTACGCCAAGAACTCGAGCCGGAAGGTCGAGGTGCTGGGCGCCGACCACCAGAACAAGCCGGATGTCGGTGCCGCGATCGCGCGCAAGTGGCTCGAGACCGAGGGCGTCGACGTGATCGTCGACCTGCCCAACTCGGCGGTAGCGTTCGCGGTCAACGACATCGTGCGCGACCGCAACAGGGTCATGATCGGCTCCGGCGCCGGGTCGGCGCTGCTCACCGGCGCCCGCTGCTCGCCCAATACGGTGCATTGGACCTACGACACCTGGGCCTACGGCCACTCGATGGCGCGCGCGGTGATCACGCAAGGCGGCAAGACCTGGTTCTTCATCACCGCCGACTATGCGTTCGGCCACGACCTCGAGAAGCAGGCGGTCGACGAGGTGACGGCAAGCGGCGGCCGGATCCTCGGCGCCGTGCGCCATCCGATCGGTGCCAGCGACTTCGCCTCCTTCCTGGTTCAGGCGCAGGCGTCGGGCGCGGAGATCGTCGCCTTCGCCAATGCCGGAGGCGATCTGTCGAACTCGCTCAAGCAGGCGGCCGAGTTCGGGTTGGCGCCGAAGCAGAAAGTCCTCGGCCTGATCTTCGGGGTCACCAATATTCCCGGGCTTGGGCTGAAGGCCACGCAGGGTATCCAGTCGGTGGCACCGTTCTACTGGGACCTCAACGACGGCACGCGGGCGTTCTCGCGGCGTTTCCAGGAGCGCCATCACAGCCGCATGATGCCGAACGACATGCATGCCGGCGTCTATGCGGGCGTGCTGCACTATCTCAAGGCGGTCGACAAAGTGGGCTCGCCCGCCGACGGCAAGGCGGTGGTTGCCGCCATGAAGGCGACCGCGACCGACGATCCGTTGTTCGGGAAGGGCGTGATCCGCGAGGACGGCCGCAAGCTGCACCCGATGTACCTCCTGGAGGTGAAGAAGCCGGAGGAATCGAAGGCGGACTGGGATTACATGCGGGTGGTCGGCACCATCGAGGCCGAGCGGGCATTCCGTCCGCTCAAGGAGGGCGGCTGTCCGCTGGTCGGCAAGTGAGCAAGGCGGCGCGTCGATGAGCGCCACGACCCAGGCCGCGATGCAACGTCGGGCAGCGCAGCCGGCGCTGCGTGCCATCCGCTATGCGCCGGTCAGCGTCGCCTGCGAGCCGCGGCCGGGCGGCGGCTACGTGCTGCGCAGCCGCGAGCCGTTGGCGCCCTACGACACCAGCGTCGCCCGCTTGTTTCGGGCAGCTGTGGAGCGGCGGCCGGACCATCCATTCCTGGCGGAGCGGGAAGGCAGCGGAGGTTGGCGCAAGCTGAGCTACGGCGAAGCGCGGGCGCACGCCGACCGCATCGCGCAGGCGCTGCTCGATCGCGGGCTCTCGGGGATGCGGCCGGTGATGGTGCTGTCCGGCAATGCGATCGAGCATGGCCTCGTCACGCTTGCCTGCTTCACGGCCGGCATCCCGATCGCGCCGGTGTCGGTCGCCTACTCGCTGCAGAGCCGCGACCACGTCAAGCTCAAGCATATCGTCGAGCTGCTCACCCCCGGCCTGATCTATGTTGCCGACACCGGACCGTTTGCGGCATCGCTGGGAGCCATCGGGCGCACCGGCGTCGAGGTGGTTGCCGGCCGCAACGGCGCAGATCTCGAGAACGTCACCGCGTTCGACGCGCTTGCGCGCACGGACGCCGGTCAGGCAGTCGAGAACGCGGTCGCGGCCTCGCACGCCGACACGATCGCGAAATTCCTATTCACGTCAGGATCGACCGGTTTCCCCAAGGCGGTCGTCAACACCCACGGCATGATGACCGCGAACCAGCAGCAGGTTGTCCAGACATGGCCGTTCCTGCACGACGATGACCTCGTGCTGGCGGACTGGCTGCCCTGGAGCCACACCTTCGCCGGCAATCACAACTTCAACCTGATCCTGCGTCATGCCGGCACACTCTATCTCGATCCCGGCAAGCCGCTGCCGGAGCTGATCAAGGAGACGGTGCGCACGCTCTGCGAGGTGTCGCCGACCATCTACCTCAGCGTTCCGGCCGGCTACGCGGCGCTGCTGCCGCACCTCGAGCAGAACGAGGCGCTGGCGCAGAATTTCTTCCGTCGATTGCGACTGATCTTCTATGCGGCGGCCGCGTTGCCGCAGGACCTGTGGGAGCGGCTCGATGCGGTCGCGCTGCGCACCACCGGCGAACGGATTCCGATGACCTCATCGTGGGGCGCGACCGAAACGGCGCCGATGGCGACCGCGGCCCACTACCTGCTCGATCGCGCTGGCAATATCGGGGTGCCGGCGCCCGGCATCGCCATCAAGCTGGTGCCGAGCGGGGACAAGCTGGAAGTGCGCGTGCGCGGGCCCAACGTCACGCCCGGATACTGGCGGCAGCCGGACTTGACCGCGGCGGCGTTCGACGAGGACGGTTTCTACCAGATCGGCGACGCCGTGCGGCTCGCCGACCCCAACGACCCGGCCAAGGGCCTCGTGTTCGATGGCCGGCTGGCGGAAGATTTCAAGCTCACGACCGGTACCTTCGTGCATCCCGGTCCGCTGCGCGTCGGGGTGCTGGCGGCGGCTTCGCCGGTGCTGCAGGACGCGGTGGTCGCGGGCGAGAACCGCGACCGCGTCGGCCTGCTGCTCTGGCTCAATCCCGGCGGCTGCCAGAAGCTGCTCGGGGGTGACGCGCCGCTGGCGCCGGCCGTGCTCTCCGCGCACCCGCGTGTGCGCGAGCACGTCGCCCACGCGGTCCGGCAGTGGAATGCCGACAACGGCGGATCCTCGACCCGGGTGGCGCGCCTGCTGCTGCTCAACGACGCACCCTCGATCGACGCCAACGAGATCACCGACAAGGGCTATATCAACCAGCGCGTCGCGCTCGACCGCCGTCGCGCCGAGGTCGAGCGCCTGTTCGCCGCCGCGCCGGACCCCGAGGTGATGGTGTTCGATCCGCCTGCGTCCTGACCACCCGATCGCCGACGCCGTCATTGCGAGTTGCGCACCATCCTGGCGTTCCGGGGCAGGCTCTCAACATGAGGAGGTGGGGCGCCCAAAGCCAGACGTGGGTGGCTGGGACAAGCCAGGACAAGCCCCGCCATGACGATCGGATGGCTCATCATGATTGCCGCTGGTATCAGGGACCTCGCCACGGGACCTGTCCGGCCCCTACATTGCGGCGAGGTCACGAGCGGAGGGGAAAGTGAGCGATCAGACGGTCGGCGTCGGCGTCGCGCCGATGGAAGTGATTCTGTCGTACGACGGGTTGGGCTTCCTGCAGGCCATGATCGCCGGCAAGCTGCCGGCGCCACCGATCACCGAAACGCTGGGATTCGCGCTGGTCGAAGTCGAGCACGGGCGGGCGGCGTTTGCTGGGACGCCGCGCTTCGCCTACTACAACCCGATCAATGTCGTGCACGGCGGCTGGGCAGCGACCCTGCTCGATTCCGCCTTGGGCTGCGCCGTGATGACGACGCTGGCGAAGGGCGAAGCCTATACGACGCTCGAGATCAAGGTGAACCTGGTGCGCGCCATCACCACGGAGACCGGCCGCGTCACCGCCGATGCGCGCATCCTGCATCGCGGGCGCACGATCGGCACCGCCGAATCCTACCTGCGCGACCAGGCCGGCAAGCTCTACGCCCACGGCACGACGACCTGCGCGATCTTCCCGGCGAAGGCGAGTTAAGAGCAAGCCGTAGCACCCCCATTCGTCATCATCCGCGAAAGCGGATGATCCAGTAACCTCGGGCTTCCGGCAGATGGCAGTCTTACTGGTCCCCCGCTTGCGGGGGGATGACGGCGGAATGTGCCGCGCGATGCAGCGCGGCGCTACTGCGCGATGGCGGAGCGCAGCGCCAGCGGCTGGCTGCGCTCGCGGGTCGCGGTGCGGATCATCTCGCTGCGGCCGCGGCCACGGCGCGTGAAGTCGCAATAGGCGAAGTTGAACCCCGAGATCGCGCCGCGGAAGCTGTTGGCGTCGGTGCGGGTCAGGCTGAAGCAGGGCTCGAACGGCATGCCCTTGAGCGACGCGCACACGCGCTCGCCGCGCACCTGCAGCGTGTTGGTCGGCAGCGCCATGAACCGCGGCGCGCCGTTACTGCCCGTCTGGACGGTGCCGGCGACCGAGCCGTCGGCGAAGATGCGGCCGGTACCGCGCGTGCCGTCGAAGCAGCTGTAGGCGAACACCTTGCCGACGACGAAGCGGCGCGCCTGTTCTGCATTCATCTCCTGTGAGGCCGCCGGAAACGCGACGACGAGAGCGGTCAGCAAGGTCCCGATACGCGTCAGCATCCCCGTTGTCTCCTCATTAACCTTAACGGTGCCGTTATAGCGCGACGATCGTCGCCAAAAGGTTACCGGACCCTGACGACGGTCCGTCCCCTCACCTTCCCATCAACGATCGCCCGTCCCGCCTCGATCACGTCGAGAAGGCCGATCTCGCTTACCATATCCTGCAATTTGCCGCGGTCGAGGTCGGTTGCCAAGCGTTTCCACGCCTCGCGCCGGAGCCGTTGCGGGCACATCACCGAATCGATGCCCAGAAGCGACACGCCACGCAAGATGAACGGCGCCACCGATGCGGGCAGATCCATCCCGGCGGCAAGGCCGCAGGCCGCGACCGCGCCGCCGTAGCGGGTCATCGCCAGGACATTTGCCAGCGTGTGCGAGCCGACCGAGTCGATCGCGCCGGCCCAGCGCTCCTTGCCGAGCGGACGGCCAGGACCTGAAAGCTCGGCGCGGTCGATGATCTCGGCCGCCCCCAGCCGCTTGAGATAGTCGGCCTCCTGCGGACGGCCTGTCGATGCGATCACGGCGTAGCCGAGCTTGGCCAAGAGCGCGATCGCGACCGATCCGACCCCACCGGCCGCACCCGTGACCACCACCGGCCCGTTCGCCGGCGCAACGCCATGGCGCTCGAGCGCCATGACGGCCAGCATCGCCGTGTAGCCGGCCGTGCCGATGGCCATGGCCTCACGGCCGCTCATGCCGGCGGGCAGCGGCACCAGCCAGTCGCCTTTGACGCGCGCCTTGGCGCCGTAAGCGCCGAGGTGCGTCTCGCCCAGGCCCCAGCCATTGAGAATGACCTCGGCGCGCGGTTTCCATTCGGGGTGCGAGGAGGATTCGACGCGGCCGGCGAAATCGATGCCGGGAATCATCGGAAAGCGGCGGACGACCGGCGCCTTGCCGGTCAGCGCAAGGCCGTCCTTATAGTTCACCGTCGACCAATCGACATCGACCGTGACGTCGCCGGCCATCAGGTCGGCTTCGTCGAAATCGACGAGGTCGACGGTCTGCCCCTTCTCGGCCTTGTCGATGCGGATCGCCTTGAAAGTCGCCACTTCTTGCCCCTTGGCGCGGCGCTGGGATTAGCGGCGCGAACGAAGGCGAGAACAAGGCATCAGGCCGGCGCAGCGGCCACGCGTCCGACCGGCTTCTCGACGATCGGCAGGTTGATCAGCGCGGAAGCGACGCCAAAGAACACCGACAGCCACCACACCACGTCGTAGGAGCCGGTTCGCTCGAACAGGACGCCGCCGAGCCAGACGCCGAGGAAGCCGCCGACCTGGTGGCTGAAGAACGCGAAGCCGAACAGCATCGCCAGCCAACGCGTGCCGAACATGAGCGCGACCAGGGACGAGGTCGGAGGCACGGTCGAGAGCCACAACAGCCCCATCACGGCGCCCCACGCGATCGCGACCATGGGAGACGCCGGCACGGTGATGAAGGCGATCACCGCCAGGGCGCGGGCGAAATAGATGATCGAAAGCAGGTAGCGCTTCGGCATCCGGTCGCCGAGCCAGCCGGAGGCCAAGGAGCCGACGATGTTGAAGATGCCGATGAACGCCAGCGTCCAGCCGCCGACCTCGACCGAGAGGCCGCGGTCGACCAGATAGGCCGGCAGGTGGACCGTAACGAATGCCAGCTGGAAGCCGCAGGTGAAGAAGCCGAGCACGAGCAGCACGTAGCTGCGGTGGCCGAACGCCTCCGCCAGCATCTGCTTGAGCGACGCCGACGCCACCGGTCCGGGGTCCGCGGTGGCGGATGCCGGCGGCGTCGCCAGCGCCAGCGCGAACGGCAGGATCAGGAGCGTGAGCGCGCCGAAAACGACCAGCGAAGACTGCCAGCCCAACGTCTGGATCAGGTGGACGCCGAGCGGCGAGAACAGGAACTGACCGAACGAGCCGGCCGCGGTGCCGGCGCCGAGCGACAGCGAGCGCCATTCCGGCGGCACCAGCTTGCCGAAGGCGGCGAGCACGATGTTGAACGAGCAGCCGGAGAGCCCGAAGCCGATCAGCACGCCGGCCGAAAGGTTGAGCAGGCCCGGGGTCGTGGCAAAGCCCATCAGCGCCAGGCCGGCGGCGTACATGACGGCACCGACGCCCAATACCCGCGTGGTGCCGTAGCGATCCGCGATCGCACCGGCGAACGGCTGCCCGACACCCCACAGCAGGTTCTGGATCGCCAGCGCGAAAGCGAAAACGTCGCGGCCCCAGCTGTTTGCACTCGACCACGGGGTCAGGAACAGCCCGAGCGTGGAGCGCGGCCCGAAGCTGATCATTGCGATCACGCAGCCGGCGATCACGATCACGGCCGGCGTGCGCCAGCCGCGCAGGCTCGCGAGCGGACGGCGAAACCATCGGGATTCTCCTGAAACGCTGACGCTGAGGGCGCCCCTGGGGTCGCACAATCAAATAGGGCGGCGGCCGCGGGCCCCACAACGAAACTTTGTGATCGGAGCGATCGGTTTCTCGCATGGCTGCCACCCGCTGGCGCGACCGGCAGCTCTGTGTTATATGAGATTTGCTCGAAGTGAGGATAAGAGTTGAGCAGGATCCGCCGGCAGGCTAATGGGCCGGTTTTTCAAATACCTAGATATGCTCATAATGAGCATATAGGGGACAGGAGCGAGACCCCAATGCCGACGCCGCAGAGCTTCACCCGGCCCGCCGAGCGCATCGCGACGCCACCCTATCGGGCCCCCGAGGGGCCCGGCGGGCGCAAGGCCGCCCTGCCGATGCCGTCGCTCGACTGGAATGATCGGGTCGCGCAGGAGACGGCCCATCTCTACGACCGCATCAAGACCGTGGTGCCCGCGGTCGAGTGGCCGTTTTTCGCCCCTTACGTGAAGGCGATCAACGCGCTCAAGCGCGAGCGCAACGCCGTAATCCTGGCGCACAACTATCAGACGCCGGAGATCTACAATTGCGTCGCCGACTTCGTCGGGGACTCGCTGCAGCTCGCGCGCGAGGCGATGAAGGTCGAGGCCGACGTGATCGTCCAGTGCGGCGTCCACTTCATGGCCGAGACCTCCAAGATCCTCAATCCGGACAAGACCGTGCTGATCCCGGATGCGAAGGCCGGCTGCTCGCTGGCCTCTTCCATCACCGGCGCCGACGTGCGGGCGCTGCGCAGGAAGTTTCCCGGCGTGCCGGTGGTCGCCTACGTCAACACCTCGGCCGACGTGAAGGCGGAGGTCGATATCTGCTGCACCTCCTCCAACGCCGTTCAGGTGGTCGAGAGCCTCGGCTCCGACACCGTCATCTTCGTGCCGGACCGGTATCTGGCGAGCTACGTCGCCGCGCAGACCAAGGTCCGCATCATTCCGTGGCAGGGCGCGTGCGAAGTGCACGAGCGCTTCACCGGCGAGGAGCTGCGGCGCTATCGCGCGGACGACCCCTCGATCCGGATCATCGCCCACCCCGAGTGCCCGCCCGACGTGATCGCGGAGGCGGACTTCACCGGCTCGACCGCGCACATGATCGACTGGGTGCGCACCAAGACGCCGCGGCGCATCGTCATGGTCACCGAATGCTCGATGGCGGACAACGTGCAGGCCGAGCTGCCCGAGGTGGAGTTCGTGCGGCCGTGCAATCTCTGCCCGCACATGAAGCGCATCACGTTGCCGAAGATCCTCGACAGCCTCGTCTACCTCAAGGAGGAAGTCGCGATCGATCCGGCAATTGCGGAGAGCGCGCGGCGCTCGGTCGAGCGCATGGTCAATCTCAAGAACTAGCGCCTTTCCCAGTGATGTTGATGCACGCCGAGCGTCGCTGCGCCACCTCTCCCCGCTTGCGGGGAGAGGTGACTCAACGCAAGCGACGATTGCTATAGCGCTTCCGTTCGGCCGCCGCCGACAAAGAGGAGCCTGAGCCGTGACCGCTGCCATCGGAAGTGCGAGGCTCGATGACGTCGTCATCGTCGGCGGCGGTCTGGCGGGCCTGTTCTGTGCGCTCAAGCTCAGCCCTCGACCGGTCACCGTCCTCACCGCCGCGCCGCTCGGCGCGGGCGCCTCGAGCGCATGGGCGCAGGGCGGCATCGCCGCCGCCGTGAGCGAAGGCGACAGCCCGGACGCGCACGCGCGCGACACGGTGGTCGCCGGTGCCGGCCTGGTCGACGAGGCGGTGGCGCTGGCGATGGCGCGCGAGGCGCCCGAGCGGGTGCACGACCTGCTCGCCTACGGCGTGCCGTTCGACCGCGACCCGCAAGGCCGGCTCCTGGTTTCGCGCGAGGCGGCGCATTCGGCGCGCCGCATCGTGCGCGTCAAGGGCGACGCGGCCGGCCGCGCGATCATGACCGCGCTGACCGCCGCGGTGCGGCGGACGCCCTCGATCAGGGTCCTCGATCGGGTTACGGCGGAGGAGCTCTCGGCCGCGGACGGCGGCGTTCACGGCGTGCGCGCGCGCGAGCACCTGTTCGGGCGGACGTTCGACATTCCGGCGCGCGCCGTGGTGCTGGCGTGCGGCGGCATCGGCCATCTCTACGCCGTGACCACCAACCCGCCGGAGGCGCGCGGCCTCGGAGTGGCGATGGCGGCGCGCGCCGGCGCCGTGGTGGCCGATGCCGAATTCGTGCAGTTCCATCCGACCGCGCTCGACGTCGGGCTCGATCCCGCACCGCTCGCCACCGAGGCGCTGCGCGGCGAGGGCGCCGTGCTGGTCAATCGTCTGGGCGACCGGTTCATGACCCGCCTTCACGCCGATGCCGAGCTTGCCCCACGCGACATCGTGGCGCGCGGCGTGTTCGCCGAAATCGCGGCCGGGCGCGGCGCATTTCTCGACGCCGCCGCTGCCATCGGCCCGGCCTTCGCGGAGCGCTTCCCCACCGTTTACCGCAGCTGCGTCGCGGCCGGCATCGACCCGACGCGAGCGCCGATGCCGGTCGCGCCGGCCGCGCACTACCACATGGGCGGCGTCAAGGTGGACGGCGGCGGGCGCACGACGCTTGCCGGCCTGTGGGCGATCGGCGAGGTCGCCTGCGGCGGCGCGCACGGCGCCAATCGCCTGGCCTCCAACTCGCTGCTGGAGGCCGTGGTCTATGCGGCGCGCGCGGCCGAAGACATCGACGGATCCGCACCGCCCGCAACGGCACCCCCGCCAGCGGTCCCGCCGTCGTTCGTCCACGACGCAGCGGGGTGCGATGAGGACAGTCCCCTACCCGGCGCGCTGCCGCTGCGCCGCCTGATGTCCACCAAGGTCGGCGTGATCCGCGACGGCGATGGACTGCGCAGCGCGCTTGCCGCGATCGCAGGGATCGAGCGGCGGCATCCGTCCGTAACGGTGCGCAGCATGGCGACCGCCGCGCTCATGGTGACGGCGGCGGCCTGGCGGCGGCGCGAGAGCCGCGGCGCCCATTTCCGCTCGGATTATCCCGAAGCCGACCCGGCGCGGGCGGTCCGCACGTCGCTCACGCTGCGCGAAGCGCGCACGCTCGCGCGCGAGGCTGAGCAATTGGCGCACAGCGCGGCGGATTGACGATGCACTCCCTGCTCGCTCCCGACGCCTTTCTGTCGCCGCTCGCGATCGACGACGCGGTTGCCCGCGCGCTGGCCGAGGATCTCGGCCGCGCCGGCGACGTGACGTCGACTGCGGTGGTTCCGGAAGGCGCGGTCGCGCGCGCGGCCGTGGTCGCGCGCCAGGCCGGGGTCGTCGCCGGCTTGCCGCTGGTCGAGCGCACGCTCCGGCGCCTTGCACCGGCGATCGAGATCGTGGCGCAGGCCCGCGACGGCGATGCCGTCGAGGCGCGGAGCATTTTGCTCGAGGTCGAGGGGCCGGCGCGCGCGGTCCTTGCGGCCGAGCGCGTGGCGCTCAATTTCCTCGGGCTCCTGTCCGGCGTCGCCACCGCTACCAACGCGTTCGTGCGCCGCGTCGCCCACACGCCGGCCCGCATCTGCTGCACCCGCAAGACCACGCCCGGCCTGCGCGCGCTGCAGAAATACGCGGTGCGTTGCGGCGGCGGTTTCAATCACCGCTTCGGCCTCGACGACGCCGTCCTGATCAAGGACAACCACATCGCGGTCACCGGCGGCATTGCGGCCGCGCTCGCGCGCGCCAAGGCGGCGGTCGGGCACCTGGTCAAGGTCGAGATCGAGGTCGACACGCTGGCGCAGCTCGAGGACGTGCTGGCGGCGGGCGGCGCCGATGTCGTGCTGCTCGACAACATGGACGTGCCGACGCTTGGCCGCGCCGTCGAGTTGGTGGCCGGCCGCCTCGTCACCGAGGCCTCCGGCGGCGTCACGCTCGACACCGTCGCGGCGATCGCCGAGAGCGGCGTCGACTACATCTCGTCCGGCGCGCTCACGCATTCGGCCCCGAGCCTCGACGTCGCCCTCGACATCGAGGTGTGATCGGGGCAACCCGGTGGTTGCCCCTGGCGTGCGTGCTCTCGCAGGCTCAACCGCTTGTCAGCCCGACCGTTGCGGCCATTAAAGCGGACATCGACACGGACTATGAAGCCGCGCCAACGGGTGCTCACCGACGGTCGCAGCCTACATCACCTTGGCGGCTTCGGCGACCGCGACCGCGCTGCCCCACGAGATCTCGTCGGAGCCGTCGCCCCAGGCGCGCGGGCGATAGAACGTGTGCAGGCCGATGCGGGTGAGCTTGCGCATCGAGCGCACCCAGTAGGGATAGACGTAGGAGGCATGATAGTGGGTCGACTTGCCGACCTCCCGGAGCCACAGCCTGCCGTCGAGCATCTCGCGCGCGATGCGCTTGGCGCGCTCCCATTCGTCGAGCTCGGTGACCACGTCGGGGATGCCGTCGCACGCAAAGGTGAACTGGCACGACAGGTGCCGGTTGGCGTTCTGGTAGACGACGCCGCAGACGTCTTCCGGGTAGAAGCTCGAGAACGCGCGGTTGAGCACGACCTGCGCGACCGCGATCTGGCCGCGCACCGGCTCGCTGCGGGCCTCGAAATAGACGGCGTTGGCGAGGCACTTCTCGGCCTTGGCGCGCGCCTTGCCGAGGAGGCCCAGGTGCTCGGCCGGGCTTCTCGGCCGGTAGCCTTCGCCGGTGACCTGGCCCTTGTCGGCGACCGTCACGCCCGGCCTCGCATCGGATTTGCCGGTGCCGTCGCCGGCCGGGGCGCCGGCTGCGGCAGCGGCCGAGCGCTTCAGGTCGGGGTCGGCGGGCGCGCGCGGCACCATCAGGACCGGCGCCTCGCCGGCCGCCCAGGGCTCGATCAGCGAGAGCCGCACCCCCATCGGACCGCCGTCGAAATAGACGCGCGCGGTGCCGAGCTGCGCCGGGTCGTCGGCATCAGCCGGCGCCGCCTCGGAGGTCACCGCCTCGCCATCCGGCGTCGGAATGGGCGGGTGGAGTTCGAGCGAAAGCGAGATGTCGTACTCCGGAAACGGCTCGAAGCGGGCGGCCGCCTGCAGCTCGTCGGTTTCGACCTCGGCGCCGGGCCCGAGCGGCGCGTCCGGCTCCGCGGGCCGCAGTCGCGGCGCTTCCGGTCGCGGGCCGGGCTGGGGCTCGGGAAAAGCCCCCGGCAGCAGCCGGTCGCCCTTGGAGGAGCGATTGACGGTCGGGAACACCAGGGGCTCAGGCTCGCGTTCGGGCCGCGCGGCACCGCCGATCCCGGCCGGCGGGATCGCGCCGGTGACCTCCGGCGGATCGGCCTCGAAGCGCGCGAGGCGGTAGCCGTCCGGGGTCGGAATCTGCGTCCCAAGCGGTCGGCGAAAACTGAACGTCGCCGCATGGGCGGCGCCGAACGGGAATACCGCCGCCGGCTCGCGCCAGCGCTCGACCACCGAGGGCTGGCGCGGCGTCAATTCGGCAAAGTCCTGATAACCGATGCTGGCCGACGCCAACATATACATGAGAGCGGCGAGGCCGAAGGGTGCCAATTCCGCGCCCCTCGGCCGGGTACGCAACGCTGCCATACTCAACTCGCGCGACGCGGGTCCAAGTGACGCGCCCATCGCGGTCAGGAGCCGCGACGGAACGCGGACCTTTGTGCCCAATTAACCTTGCAATCGTGTTAACTGCAGCGGCCGCCGCAGACCGACCGGCAACGCCGCCGACGCGGCCGACAAAAGCGTGCGCGCCCGATGGTTTCGCCGCCAGGCGCGGCGGGCCGACGCCTTCGAACGCGCAATCGACGGTGCCACAGACGTGACTTGCGACCGGCTGGGTGCCGGGCAATGTTCGGCCGCGTTGCGACAAGGAGAAGCCGCCATGCCCGTGATCCGCCGGCGCGGATGGGAGCTGCCCGAAGGCTGCGCCACGCCCGAGCACGTATTCATGAACCGACGCGCCTTCCTGGGCGGCACGGCCGGGGCGGTGGCGGCCGCCGCCATGCCGGAGCTCGCGAGGGCACAGCGGGTCGCCGACCTGCCCGATCCGACCAAGGATCTCTACCCGCTCAAGCGCAACGAGAAATACTTGCTCGACCGCCCGCTCACCGACGAGACGGTGAACGGGACCTACAACAATTTCTACGAATTCGGCTCCTCCAAGACGATCGCGAAGGCCGCGCAGGCGCTCAAGCTGCGGCCATGGACCGTCAAGCTCGACGGCATGGTGGAGAAACCGCGGGAGGTCGGGCTCGACGATCTGCTCAAGAAGATGCCGCTGGAGGAGCGCCTCTACCGGCACCGCTGCGTCGAGGCGTGGTCGATGGCGATCCCTTGGTCGGGCTTTGCGTTTGCCGAGCTGGTCAAACTGGCGGCGCCGCTGTCGTCGGCGAAGTACGTGCGGATGGAAACGTTCCTGGATTCCTCGGTCGCGTCCGGACAGCGGCAAACCTGGTATCCGTGGCCCTACGTCGAAGGGCTCACCATGGCGGAAGCCACCAACGAGCTCGCGTTCCTGGCCATCGGCACCTACGGCCACCCGATGCCGAAGCAGCACGGCGCGCCGCTGCGCCTGGCGGTGCCGTGGAAGTACGGGTTCAAATCGATCAAGTCGATCGTGCGCTTCAGCTTCACGGATCAGCGCCCGAAGAGCTTCTGGGAGGCGCTGCAGGCCGGCGAGTACGGCTTCTGGGCGAACGTCAATCCGGAGGTGGCGCATCCGCGCTGGAGCCAGGCAACGGAGGAGCTGATCGGCACCGGCGGCGAGCGCCGGCCGACGCTCATGTTCAACGGCTACGGCGAATATGTCGCCGACCTCTACAAGGGCCTCGAGGGCGAGCGCCTGTGGGCGTGAGCCGCCGCGCGCGCACATAAAAAACCGGACCCTTGCGGGCCCGGCTAGTCCTGCCGGCGCATGCGCCGACACCACTTCAGAGGGGAACAGCTTGGCTGCGCCGCAGCGCCGCGTGGGAGGACGCGGACCGCCGCCTGCAACCGCGCGAGGTAACTATGCAATCGTATCGCTATGCGAGCAACCTAGGTTGCTGCATGTCAGCCATGTGGCGTCCGCAAGCCTTTGCGGCATTGCAGGGATTCATGAGAATCGGGGCGGGATGGCTGTGCTTCGCAGCGCCATCCACCGCAGATTATTGTTCTGCGCGCGAGCCTTTTCGAAGATCTTTTTTCCCGCTCGGATGGCGCGCTAGTAATGCCAACGCTGCGCCTTCGCGACCAGGAAATCGCGAAACACCTGAATGCGCGCGACCGACTTGAGCTCTTCCGGGTAGACGAAATAGGCATCGATCGCGATCGCGTCGGCCGCGCCGAAAAGCTGCACCAGCCCGCCGTCGTTCTCGATCAGATAGTCGGGCAGCATCGCGATCCCGAGACCACGCTGGCAGGCGCGCAGCACCCCCAGCACGTTGTTGAAGGTCAGGAACGGCTTGCGCGGCCCCTTGCCGTTGCGTCCCGCCTCGATCAGCCAGCTCGACCGCTGCAAGTGGTTGGGCACGGTGCCGCCACCGAGGACCAGGAGATTGTGGTGATCGAGATCCTCGGGCGTGCGCGGCGTGCCGAAACGCTTGAGGTATTCCGGTGATCCATAGGCGTGAAAGTGCATCGAGAACAGCTTGCGCTGGATCAGGTCAGGCTGCGTCGGTGCGCGTATCCGAATGGCGACGTCGGCCTCGCGCATCGCCAGGTCGAGCTCCTGCTCGGTGGTCAGCAGCGTGATGCGGATATCCGGGTAAAGATCCAGGAACTCGCCGAGCCGCGGCGTGAGCCAATGCACGCCCAGGCCGGGCGTGGTGTTGACCTTGAGCTCGCCATTCGGCCGCTCGCGGCTGTCGGTCAGCTTGGTGCGGGCCGCCTCGAGCTTCATCAGCACGTCGTGGGCGGTGCGGTAAAGCAGCTCGCCCTGCTCGGTGAGAATGAGCCCGCGCGCGTGGCGGTGGAACAGCGGCACCGCGAGCTCCTGCTCGAGCGCGCTGACCTGGCGCGACACGGCCGATTGCGACAGCCCGAGCTGTTCGCCGGCATGCGTGAAGCTGCCGGCCTCGGCCGCCGCGTGAAAGACCTTCAGCTTGTCCCAATCCATGGAGGATCGCCCCACCATCCTCATTCGGCCGCCGCCCGGTGGTCTTCCTGGGCGGCCAGAAAGCGCTCGGCCTCGAGCGCGGCCATGCAGCCGAGACCGGCGGCGGTGACCGCCTGCCGGTAGACCTCGTCGGTGACGTCGCCGGCCGCGAACACGCCCGGCACCGAGGTCGCGGTCGAGTGCGGGTCGGTCAGGACGTAGCCCGACGGCTTCATCCTGAGCTGGCCGGCGACCAGCTCGGTCGCCGGCGTGTGCCCGATGGCGACAAACACGCCATCGGCGCGCCTTTCGAAGGTCGCCCCGGTCTTGACGTTCTGCAGCGCCACGCCGGTGACCTTCGGCGGATTCTCCTCCCCGAGCACGGAAAGCACCACCGTGTCCCAGATCACGTCGATTTTCGGGTTCTTGAACAGGCGATCCTGCAGGATGCGCTCGGCGCGGAAGCGGTCGCGCCGATGCACGACCGTCACCTTGGCGGCGAAGTTGGTGAGGAACAGCGCCTCTTCGACCGCGGTATTGCCGCCGCCGACCACGATCACCTCCTTGCCGCGGTAGAAGAACCCATCGCAAGTCGCGCAGGCGGAAACGCCGTAACCCTTGAAGCGCTGCTCCGACGGCAGCCCCAGCCAGCGCGCCTGCGCCCCGGTGCTCAGGATGAGCGTCTCGGCGAGGTAGACGTCACCGGAATCGCAGTGCACGCGGAACGGCCGATCGGAGAGCTCGACCTTGTTGACATGATCGGCAACCAGCTTGGTGCCGACATGCGCGGCCTGTTTCTGCATCTGCGCCATGAGCCAGGGGCCCTGGATGACGTCCGCGAACCCGGGATAGTTCTCGACGTCCGTGGTGATGGTCAGTTGCCCGCCCGGCTGGACGCCCTGGATGAGGATGGGCTCCAACATCGCGCGCGCCGCATAGATCGCCGCCGTGTATCCGGCCGGTCCCGACCCGATGATGACGACCTTGGCGGGGATGAACTTGGACATAGCCGCCCGCATCCTGCCGGCTGAAAGCCAGCAGCCCCTCTTTGAACTCGCAATGTATGCTGCATTGCGAGCTATGCAAGATACGCAAACGATCGTTTCTAGCCCTGCGCTGGTTTCAGCCCTGCCCTCGGGGCTAGGAGGGCGTGCGCGCAATATTGTTTCGCAAGGCAGGTGATCCGGGCTATGGAAGCCCTCAGCACCTAAGCGAAAACGCGATCGAAAGGGGCTTCGCCCGTGGTCTCCCGCCTGGACGCCATCGACCAGAAGATCCTCAAGGAACTGCAGGACGATGGCCGCATCACCAACGTCGAGCTGTCGCGCCGCGTCGGGATCTCGGCGCCGCCCTGCCTGCGGCGCGTGCGCGCGCTGGAGGAAGCCGGCTACATCAAGGGCTACCGCGCGCTGCTCGACGAGAAGCGCCTCGGCTACGAGGTGGTCATCTTCGCCATGGTCCACCTGACCAGCCAGGCCGAGCCGGACCTCGCGGCCTTCGAGCAATTCGTGCGGGCGCAACCGCTGGTGCGCGAATGCTGGATGCTGTCCGGCGAAATCGACTTCCTGCTCAAGTGCATCGCGCCCGACCTGGCGGCGTTCCAAGGCTTCGTCGGCGAGCTGACGGCGGCCCCCAACGTGCGCAACGTCAAAACGTCGCTCGCATTCAAGCAGACGAAGGACGCTCCCATGGTGCCGCTGTGACCGCGTGATGAAGCGCAGTGCAGGCGTCCTTCTCTACCAACGCGGCGAGAACGGCATCCGCGTTCTGCTGGTGCATCCGGGCGGACCGTTCTGGCGCAACAAGGATGCCGGTGCCTGGTCGATCCCGAAGGGCGAAATCGACGAGGGCGAGGATGAGCTGGCGGCGGCGCTGCGCGAATTCGCCGAAGAGACCGGCATCGCGCTGACCGGCGATTTCCTGCCGCTCGGCGAGGTGCGCCAAGCGGGCGGCAAGGTCGTCGCCGCTTTCGCGCACCGCCGCGACGTGGATCCGGCGGCGATCAAGAGCAACACATTCGAATGCGAATGGCCGCCGCGCTCGGGCCGCAAGCAGACGTTCGCCGAAATCGACCGGGCGGAATGGTTCGACACCGCAACCGCTCGCGAGAAGATCAATCCCGCCCAGGCCGTGCTGATCGAGCGGCTGAGCGATGCGGTCGGGCGCGGCTCGCGCTAGCCGTTAGCGCCACTCGATCTTGAGCACCTCGTAGGCCTTGGCGCCGGCGGGGGTGACGACCTCGACCGAGGCCCCTTTCTTCTTGCCGACGAGAGCGCGCGCGAGCGGCGAGGCGATCGAGATGCGACCGGCCTTGGCGTCGGCCTCCGGCTCGCCGACGATCTGCCAGACGCGCTTCTCCTCGGTGTCTTCGTCGATCAGCGTCACGGTCGCGCCGAACTTGATGGTGTCGCCGGAAAGCTTGGAGACGTCGATCACCTCGGCGCGCGCGAGCTTGTCCTCGAGCTCGGCGATGCGGCCCTCGTTGTGCGACTGGGACTCTTTGGCGGCGTGGTACTCGGCGTTCTCCGAAAGATCGCCGTGGGTACGCGCATCGGTGATCTGTTGGATGATGCGGGGCCGGTCGACCTGCTGGCGATGCTTCAGCTCGTTCTCAAGCGTTTCATAGCCGGCATGGGTCATGGGGATCTTTTCCATCGCAGTCTTCTCGTCCTCCGTCGCACGACAGAAAAACTCCCGACCGGGGTCCGGCGCGCCGCCCGACCCCGATCGTGGGCACAATGCTCTCCAGTTGCTGGCCCGTCTTCAGCCCTGTCGGGCTCGAACCCGACCAGCGCAAACGAGTCCAACGGAATCAAGTCCGAACCGCCCTCGCGGTTCCCGGGAACCGCCGATCCTGCTGTCCCGATTCCGAGGCTCGCCGGCGATCGCGGCCCTCGCGGGGCGAGCTTTGGAACCGAGGCTCAGCAGCAAATTCACGCGCCCAGCATGGTCTTCGGGTTGACGTTCCGCAACGCCACCGCCGCGAAAACGGCGGGAACTTCAAACCCACCATCCCGGCGCCGACGCCGGATCCCGACGCCGCCTCCCGGCCCTGCGCCCTCAGCCCCCGCCATCGAAATAGCTTTGCAGCGTACGCACTTCGAGGTCTCCGGCAAGGTAGGCCTTGATGCCGAGCGCCGCCGCCACGGCCCCGGAAAGAGTGGTGTAGTACGGCACTTTATGCAAGAGGGCTTCGCGCCGCAGCGAACGGGAATCCTCCAGCGCCTTTGCTCCCTCGGTGGTATTGAATACCAGCTGGATGCCGCCGTTCTTGATGGCATCGACGATGTGCGGCCGGCCCTCCAGCACCTTGTTGATCCTCTCGGCGCTGACGCCGTGCCCGACCAGGAACCGCTGGGTCCCGCTGGTCGCGGTCACCTTGAAGCCGAGCGCGATCAGCAGTCGCACGGGGGCGAGAATCCGCGGCTTGTCGACGTCGCGCACCGAGACGAAGACCGTCCCCTTGCGCGGCAGCCGCGTGCCGCCGCCGATCTGACTCTTGGCAAAGGCGAGCTCGAACGACCGGTCGATGCCCATGACCTCGCCGGTCGATTTCATCTCCGGACCGAGCACGGTGTCGACGCCGGGGAAGCGGGCGAACGGAAACACCGCCTCCTTGACCCCGATGTGGTCCAGCCGCGGCGGCTGCAATGCGAAGCTCGCCAGCGCCTCGCCCGCCATCACGCGGGCCGCGATCTTGGCGACTGGAATCCCGATCACCTTGGCGACGAACGGAACGGTTCGCGAGGCGCGCGGATTGACTTCGAGCACATAGATATCGCCGTTCTTGATCGCGTACTGGACGTTCATCAGCCCGCCGACATTGAGCGCGAGGGCGAGCGCACGGGTCTGGCCTTCGAGCGCGGCGAGCGTCTCCGGTGCCAACGAGTGCGGCGGCAGCGCGCAGGCGGAGTCGCCGGAATGGATGCCGGCCTCCTCGATGTGCTCCATGACGCCGGCAATGTAGGTGTCCTTCCCGTCCGCCAGGCAATCGACGTCGACCTCGATCGCATCGGAGAGATAGCGGTCGAACAGCAGCGGATTCTTTCCGAGCACGGTGTTGATCTGGCCGGTCTTGTCGTTGGGGTAGCGCGCCTTGACGTCGTGCGGCACCAGTTCCGGCAACGTCCCGAGCAGATAGTCGCCGAGCTGGGATTCCTCGCGGACGATTTGCATGGCGCGTCCGCCCAAAACATAGGACGGCCGCACCACCAGCGGATAGCCGAGCTCGGCCGCGACCAGCCGGCCCTGCTCGACCGAATAGGCGATGCCGTTGCTCGGCTGCTTGAGCTCGAGGTGATCGAGCAACCGCTTGAAGCGGTCGCGATCCTCGGCAAGATCGATGGCGTCGGGCGAGGTGCCGAGAATGGGGATGCGGGCGTGCTCCAGCGCGCCGGCGAGCTTGAGCGGGGTCTGGCCGCCGAACTGCACGATGACGCCGTGCAGCGATCCGTTGCGTTGCTCGCTCTCGATGATCTCCAGAACGTCCTCGGCGGTCAGCGGCTCGAAGTAGAGCCGGTCGGAGGTGTCGTAGTCGGTCGACACCGTCTCGGGATTGCAGTTGACCATGATGGTCTCGTAGCCGGCGTCGCGCAGGGCGAAGGCGGCGTGACAGCAGCAGTAGTCGAACTCGATCCCTTGGCCGATGCGGTTGGGGCCGCCGCCCAGGATCACGACTTTGCTGCGCCCGGACGGCGCCGCCTCGTCGCCGGAAAGTCCCGCCGCCGGCGCTTCGTAGGTCGAGTACATGTAGGCGGTCGGCGCCGCGAACTCGGCCGCGCAGGTGTCGATCCGCTTGAACACCGGCTGGACGCCGAGCGCGCGGCGCGCCGCTTTGGTCTCGGCCTCGCTCCGGCCGGTCAGCACGGCAAGCCGCGCGTCGGAGAAACCCATCGCCTTGAGACGGCGGAAGGAAGCGGCGGCCGGCGGCAGCCCGCGACTGCGGATCGCCGCCTCGGCCTCGACGATTTCGCGAATCTCGGCCAGGAACCAGCGGTCGATCCCGCAACAGGCATGAATCTGCTCGTCGGACCAGCCGAGGCGCATGGCCTGCGCAACCTTTAGGATCCGATCGGGCGTCGGGGTGCCGAGCGCGGCCCGGACGGCGTTCTTGTCGTCGCCGCGCCCGAGCCCCTCGATGGTGATCTCATCGAGGCCGGTGAGGCCGGTCTCCAGCGACCGCAATGCCTTCTGCAGCGATTCCTTGAAGGTGCGGCCGATCGCCATCGCCTCGCCGACCGACTTCATCGAGGTCGTCAATACCGGCGAGGCGCCGGGAAATTTTTCGAACGCGAAGCGCGGGATCTTGGTGACCACATAATCGATGGTCGGCTCGAACGAGGCCGGCGTCGCGCCACCGGTGATGTCGTTGGCGATCTCGTCGAGCGTGTAGCCGACCGCGAGCTTTGCGGCGACCTTGGCGATCGGGAAGCCGGTCGCCTTCGAGGCCAGCGCCGAGGAACGCGAAACGCGCGGATTCATCTCGATGATGACCAGCCGGCCGTCCGCGGGGTTGACCGCGAACTGCACATTGGACCCGCCGGTCTCCACCCCGATCTCGCGCAGCACCGCGATCGAGGCGTCGCGCATGATCTGGTATTCCTTGTCGGTCAACGTCAGGGCGGGCGCAATGGTGATCGAGTCGCCGGTATGCACGCCCATCGGATCGAGATTCTCGATCGAGCAGACGATGATGCAGTTGTCGTTGCGGTCGCGCACGACCTCCATCTCGAATTCCTTCCAGCCGAGCACCGACTCCTCGATCAGCACCTCGTTGGTCGGAGAGGCATCGAGCCCGCCCTCCACGATCTCGATGAACTCCGCCTTGTTGTAGGCCACGCCGCCGCCGGTGCCGGCGAGCGTGAACGACGGGCGGATGATCGCCGGCAGGCCGATCTCGGCAAGCGCCGCGAGCGCTTCGATCACGCCCTGCTCGACATAGCGTCGCTTTCGTTCCGGCTCGCCAGCCGCCCATGCGGCTTCCAACGCCGCCAGCGCTTCCCGCTCCGCAACCTCGGTGCCGCTGCGCGCCTTGATGGCCGCCACCTTGGCGGCATGCTCGTCGCGGTCGGCCTTTTTGAGATCGGACGCGTTGGCGAGCGAGGATTTCGGCACGTCGAGGCCGATCTTCTTCATCGCCTCGCGGAAGAGCTCGCGATCCTCGGCCTTGTCGATCGCCTCCGCGGTCGCGCCGATCATCTGCACGCCGAACCTTTCCAACACCCCGAGGCGGCGCAACGAAAGCGCGGTGTTGAGGGCGGTCTGGCCGCCCATCGTCGGCAGCAGGGCGTCCGGCCGCTCCTTCTCGATGATCTTGGCGACGAGCTCGGGCGTGATCGGCTCGATATAGGTCGCGTCCGCCAGGTCCGGGTCGGTCATGATCGTCGCCGGATTGGAGTTGACCAGGATGACGCGGTAGCCTTCCTGCTTGAGCGCCTTGCAGGCCTGGGTGCCCGAATAGTCGAACTCGCAGGCCTGGCCGATGACGATCGGGCCGGCACCAATGATCAGGATCGAGGAAATGTCGGTGCGTTTCGGCATCGGCCTCCAGTCGTCGGACACAAAAAAAGGGCGCGCATGCCGCGCGTCCTTGTGCCCCCCGGCGCAAAGGGCTGCAGCCCCGCGCGGCGCTGCTTTAGACCAGAATTGCCGCCCGGGGAAGGCCCGGTTTGGCGCATCGCCTGCCGCTCATGGCAACCTTTGATCCGACTCCGCGTTAGCCGTCTTGCTTTCCTCGCGAGGCCCGTTCGATGCGCCCCAGTCTCCTCTTTCGCGCCGCCCCGTGGACCCTGACCGTCGCGGCCGTGGCGCTCGGCCTCGTCCTCGGCGCCGCGCGCTCGCCCACGGCCGCCCCGGCGCGGCCCGCGAAAGGCCGGCAACCGGCGGAGCGAGAGCATGCCTTCGGCGAAGCGCGCTCGACCGACGAGCCGCAATGGAAGCAGCGCACGCGTGCGGCCCAAGGCGGGCGCGGCCGCGGGGCGCTCTCCCCGCTGCAGATTCCATGGCGGGGCTGGAAGGACATTCTGCTGCGCGCCTACGACGAGGTCGGCAAGGATCGGCTGACGGCGGTGGCGGCGGGTGTCGCCTTTTTCTCGCTGCTGTCGCTGTTTCCGGCCGTCACGGCGCTGGTCTCGCTTTACGGCCTGTTCGCCGATGCCGGCACGATGGCCGACCACCTGGCGACGCTCGCCGAGCTGATGCCGCCGGGCGCCTTCGACATCGTGCGCGAACAGATTGCGCGGATCGTCTCAAAAAGCGGCGGGACCCTGACGGTCGGATTCGCGTTCGGCCTTGGATTGGCGCTTTGGAGCGCCAACGCCGCGATGAAGGCGATCTTCGACGCGCTCAACGTCATCTATGAGGAGGACGAGAAGCGCAGCTTCGTGATGCTCAATCTGGTATCGCTCGCCTTCACGCTCGGGGCCATCGTGGCGGCGCTGCTGGCGCTCGCCGCAGTCGTGGTGTTCCCGCTGGTTCTGGCGTTGTTCGGGATCGAGCGGATCAATCCGCTGCTGATCTCCCTGCTGCGCTGGCCGCTGCTGTTCCTGATGATCGTGCTCGGCCTTGCCCTGCTCTACCGCTTCGGGCCGAGCCGCCGAAACGCCGAATGGCGGTGGGTCAGCGTCGGCAGCGTGTTCGCGGCGCTCGCCTGGATCGCGGGATCGATGGCGTTCTCGTATTACCTGGTGAACTTTGCGAACTACGACGCCACCTATGGCTCGCTCGGCGCCGTGATCGGCCTGATGATGTGGATGTGGCTGTCGGCGATCGTGGTCCTGGTCGCTGCCGAGATCAACGCCGAGATCGAGCACCAGACCGCGCGCGACTCGACGGTCGGGCGCGAGAAGCCGCTCGGCGCCCGCGGCGCCGCGATGGCCGACACGGTCGGGGAGGCGAAGGCGTAGAACCTCGTCGTTGTGCGCGTGATCATCCCCGGCAGCCGGTTCGCACTTTTCGGGATCACGCGGCCGCTTCGCTCCGCGGCCGCGCCACGAACGCCATGCGCGCCTGATTGTGCCCGATATTGCGGTGGGCACGCTCGGCCGTGTAGCCGGCCGCGGCGAGCTTGGCCACCATGGCGGCTTCGTCGTAGAGCGTGAGCCCGATCGAGTGCCTGAGCCGGCGATAGTCGGAGAACGCCGTGCGCGCGAGCCCGACCAGCGCCGCGGCAAGAAAGCCATGCGCGCGTGCGAGGCGCAACAGCGCGGCGGTATCGGTGAGCGGCGAGACCGCGGGTGTTATCACATCGGCGATCACCAGCCGACCTTGCGGCGCCAGCAGGCGGCGGAACAGCGCAAGCAGCTGATCGAGCTCGTCGTGCGTGAGATACTGAACGACCGAGACCAGGGAGATGAGGTCGATCGATCCGTCTGAAAAGGCGGCAACCTCGTCCGGCGCTCGCACCTCGATCTTCGGGTTATGCGCGAAGCGCGATGCCAGGGCGGCGCGCACGTTGGGGGCGGCGTCGCTCAGGATCAAGCGACCCGCCGCCGCGGCGACGCGATCCGCATGCAGCGCCTCCCCGCACCCATAATCCAGGACCGTCGAGTCCGGTCCCGGAACATGGGCCAGGAGGTCGTCCGCGATCCGCCGGTAGTGCAGATCGAGATGGCGGGCGTTCACATAAATGCAGTGCTCGGCATTCCAGAACGCCACCCATTCATGCATGTTTGCTCCGCGACCCCGTTCTGCCCGGGATGAGCATACCGGCGGCCCGCCTTGGCGCCAGCCCGCTCAGCCGCGCCAGAGCTTCAGCAGCGCACCGTCGGATCCGAACACGGGATCGCGGTCGGGCAGCGGCACCTTCGGGATGGAGAGCTTCGCCCGCGCGTGCTCCTCCGGCGCGCCGCGGCACAGATCGTACTTGCCGTGCGGCGGGTAGGCGCCGACCACCAGGAAGTCCGGGCTGGCGTCGAGACGCTGATGGCCGGTGCCGGCCGGCAAGATCGCGACGTCGCCGGCCTTGAGCGGGAGCTCGGCGCCGAGCGCACCGCCGAAACGCACACGCGCATGGCCGCGCGCGATGCCGAGCACCTCGTGGATCGCCGAATGGTAGTGGGCGAAAGGGTAGACGCCGTTGCGCCACGAATTGCCCCAGCCGTTGGCGGCGAAGAGCTCTTCGAACACCGCCGCCGGGTCGTACGGGCCATCGAGCACGACCGCGCCGCCATAGACGACGAACGGCAAGTCGGGGTTGTTCGGAATCGAGCCGTCGTCGGCAAAGCGGTAATGCTGCGGTTCACCCGCGCGCACGGCCGCTTTGGCCGCTGGCACCGAGGGTCTGGCATGCCCGGTCATGTGCTGAAAGCTACGCTTGAAAGTCTCCCAGAGGAACATGGCCCTGCCTCCAACGACAGGAGCAAACCAGCAATGCCGACAATGTTATTCACGCAAAGCCATGAAAAACCGCCACGCAGCCACAAAAATCGCGCGAGCCGTACGCGGGCGCCCGGGCTCGCGGTTATCCGTTCTTGCGGGCGCGCATCAAGCCGGCAAAACGCTCGAACAGGTAGCGGCTATCGCGCGGGCCGGGCGAGGCCTCGGGGTGGTACTGCACCGAGAATACCGGCTTGTCGGCGAGCGCGAGCCCGCAGTTCGAGCCGTCGAACAACGAGACGTGCGTTTCGGTCACGTTTGCCGGCAGCGTGGCGCGGTCGACCGCGAAGCCGTGGTTCATGGAGGTGATCTCCACCTTGCCGGTGGTGACGTCCTTGACCGGATGGTTGGCGCCGTGGTGGCCCTGGTGCATCTTCATGGTCCGGGCCCCGAGCGCGAGCCCGAGCATCTGGTGCCCGAGGCAGATACCGAACGTGGGCGTGCCGGAATCGACCAGCTTGCGGATCACCGGCACCGCGTACTCGCCGGTTGCCGCCGGATCGCCGGGGCCATTGGAGAGGAAAATGCCGTCCGGCTTCATCTCCAGGATGTCCTCGGCCGAAGTGGTGGCCGGCACCACCGTCACCTTGCAGCCGTTGTGCGCGAGCAGCCGCAGGATATTGCGCTTGATGCCGTAATCGACGGCGACAACATGGAATTCCGGCGCTTCCTGGCGGCCGTAGCCGCGGCCCCATTGCCACGGCGTCTCGTCCCAGGTGAAGCGTTGGCCGGTCGTGACCATGGGCACGAGGTCCATACCCTCGAGCCCCGGCCACTCGCGCGCCTCGCGCTTGAGCGCCTCGAGGTCGAACGCGCCGGACGGCGAATGCGCGATCACGCCGTTCGGCATGCCGTGCTCGCGAATCCTGCGGGTGAGCGCGCGCGTGTCGATGCCGCAGAGCCCGATCACGCCGCGCTGCTTGAGCCACTGGTCGAGGTGACGGGTCGCCCGGTAGTTCGACGGGTCGGTAATGGCGGTGCGCAGGACGACGCCGCGCGCGCCCGGCGTCGCCGCCAGGTTCACGGTCTCGATGTCGTCCTCGTTGGTGCCGACATTGCCGATATGCGGGAACGTGAAGGTGATGATCTGCCCGGCATAGGAGGGATCGGTGAGGATCTCCTCGTAACCGGTCATGGCGGTGTTGAAACAGACCTCGCCGACCGCGTGCCCGGTTGCGCCGAGACCAAAGCCTTCCAGCGCGGTGCCGTCGGCGAGCACCAGCACGGCCGTCGGCTTGGGCTCGGTCCAGCCGGAGGCGATTTGCGTTTCGCTCATGATCGGCTTAGTTGCGCATAAAGGCCGGCCGGGCAAGCCCCGCCGGGTGGACTCGACTGCGAAAAGGAATGAACGGTGCTGCGCGACGCGATCAACGACGGCCTCAAGGCGGCGATGAAATCAAAGGATGCGCGCCGCGTGTCGACGCTGAGGCTCGTCAACGCCGCCATCAAGAATGCCGACATCGAGGCGCGCGGCGCCGGCAAGGCGGCGCTTTCCGACGACGACCTGCTCGGCCTGTTCCAGAAGATGATCAAGCAGCGGCAGGAATCGGTCGAGCTCTACGAGAAGGGCGGCCGCAGCGAGCTTGCCGAGCAGGAACGCGAGGAGATCGCGATCATCAAGGGCTTCCTGCCGCAGCAGATGGATGAGGCGGAGGCGCGCGCCGCGATCGAGACCGTGGTGCGGGAGACCGGCGCCGCCGGCATGAAGGACATGGGCCGCGTGATGGCGGCGCTCAAGGAGCGCTACGCCGGCCGCATGGATTTCGGCAAGGCGAGCGCGATGGTCAAAGGCATGCTCGGCTAGCCCGCGGTCTGATAGCTCCTCGTCATCGGCTATCGCGCACCGGTGCCCTCGCGGGCAGGCTGCGGGCGGCGTGGCATGCCGCCGCCTTCCGGAGAGCGGCGGAAACTCCACAACGGACGCGGCCGCCGTCAGTCGGGCCCGGCGCCCACCCGCCGCCGGCGGGGCTTGTTGGCCACTCGTGATCTGATAGCCTTTCAGCCAACTCCGCCGGAACGCGCGTCGACGCGCGCAGCAAATCGGTCGAGGTGCCAAGAAGAAACGTTCGGGCGTTTGGAGGTCACGCAAGGCTCAAGTCACAGGGAGGACACACGGTCATGGATGTTCGCACGCACCGATTGGACATCGCCAGCCGCAGAGATGTGATGCTCGGGCTGGCGGCGGCGGGAGCCGGCGCGCTCTTAAGGCCGGGAGAGGCGTTCGCGCAAGCGACGGGACCATGGGCGGTCGCGCCGAACTCCAAGGTCGACAAGCTCAACTTCGTGGTCTGGACCTACGGCGATATCTATGCGCGCATCTCGAAGCAGTTCGAGGCCGACTGGGGGGTGAAGGTCGAGAGCACGATCTCCTCCTTTAACGACCACCCGACCAAGCTCGCCACCATGTTTGCCGGCGGCGAGAAGATCGACGTCTCGCAGTCTTCGCCGTTCTCGTTCCCGAACTTCGTCAGCCAGGGAATGGTGGAGCCGCTCGACGGGCTCGCCGGCGCCGCCGACTATGCGAAGGACTACTCGGGCTTCACCAAGGAAGTCGCCGTGGTCGACGGCAAGCTCATGGGGCTTCCGTATTTCGCGGCGATCTGGGTGTGGAACTACAACGAAGAGATGCTGCAGAAGGCCGGCATCGCCAAGCCGTTCTCGACCTACGAGGAGTTCATCGAGCACTGCGTCAAGGCCAAGAAGGACGGCCACAGCCGCTACCCGGTGCTGTGGGTCGCGGGCGTCGGCCTCGAGCAGCTCCCGGGCACGTGGTACGCGCTCACCTGGAACCGCGGCGGCACGTTCTTCGACAAGCAGGGCAATCACCAGCTCGGCCCCGGCTCGGTCGCGCGCGAAGCCTTGAAGTGGTGGGCGAACACGTTCGAGAAGGGGCTCGACATCGCCGACCCCGAGTCGCTCAAGGTGCAGTTCACGACCTCGGCCAAGGTATTCGGCGCCGGCAAGAACCTCTACCGCGGGCCCAACCACCACTACGGCCTCAACGTCGCCAACGACAAGGCGCAGTCCTCGATCGCCGGCAAGGTCAAGGTGCACGGCTTCCCCGGCGACGGCCGCACCATCGGTGTCGCGCACGTCTACTTCCTGTCGAGCGCGCATCGCGACAAAGAATGGGCCTGGAAGCTCCTGCAGTATCTCGGCGGCAAGACCAAGGACGGCCAGTACACGCAGGCCGTCAATCTCGCCAAGGACGCGATGCTCGGCTCCGGCTACAACTCGGTCATGCAGAGCGACGCGATCAAGACCGGATGGGCGCCTTGGGGCGACGTCGATGCCATTCTCAAGATGTGGGAGAAGGCGACCTACATCGGCACGGTTGTGCCCTCGCTCTACCAGCCCTGGCATTTCCCCTGGACCGATCAGCTCAACATCGAGGTCCAGAAGTGCCTGACCGGCCAGATCACGGCCGACCAGTGCTGCGACAACCTGATCAAGGGAATAGCCGACGCCAAGCGCAAGACCTGAGCCGGCAGCCGCCGCTCGAGGGTCGGCGATGACCGCGGCCGATGCCGCGATCGCGGCGCGGCGCGGCCGCCGCGCCACCGGCGAGCTGTCGCCGCACGCGCTCGGCGTGGCGATGAACCTGCCGACGATCTGCCTCTTGTTGCTGGTGCTCGCCTATCCGGTGGCGTATGCCGGCTACCTTTCGCTGCACCAGGTCGGCATCGCGCAGCTGCGGCGCGGCGTTTTCCCGTGGAACAACTGGGCGAACTACACGCGGCTGTTCGAGGATCCGCTGTTCGCGCTCGCGCTCAAGAACACCATCATCTTCACGCTGCTGGTGGTGGTGGTCGAAGTCATTCTGGCGATCGGCATCGCGCTCCTGCTCAACCGGGCCAGCCTGTGGACCTCGCGCCTGGCGCGGCTCCTCATCCTGATTCCATACGGGGTGCCGCCGATCACCAACGGCCTGATCTGGTCGTTCATGTACAGCTTCCAGTTCGGTTTCCTCAACCGGATCCTGTTCTCGCTCGGGCTCATCGACGACCCGGTGAACTGGGCGGGCAATCCCGACACCGCACTCTATGCGGTGGCGGTCGCCTACATCTGGCGCACGCTGCCGTTCGCGGTGCTGATCATCCATGCCGCGCTGCAGGGCATTCCGCGCGAGCTCTACGAGGCGGCGACCGTCGACGGCGCCAACGCGTGGCAGCGCTTCCGCGCGATCACGTTGCCGCTGCTGGCGCCCGTGATCGTGGTGATTTTGGTGTTGCGGACCTCGTTCGCGTTCGCCGTGTTCGAGGAGATCCTGGCGATCACGCAGGGCGGGCCGGGCGACGCCACGTTCGTCGCCGCCTGGTACAGCTACAAGCTGACGTTCTCGCCTCCCAACAACATCGGCATGGGCGCGGCGTCCGCCTACGTGCTGGCGATCCTCGTCGGCCTGTTCGCGATCGCCTATGTGCGATTGATCTACCGGCGGATCGGCTGAGCCATGGAGCCAAGGGGACTGCCGCGCCTGCTCATGCACCTCGGCAACGGCCTGGTGATCCTGTTCATTATGCTGCCGATCGTGGCGGTGCTGGTCGGCAGCCTGCAGTCCGAGCGGACGCTGCAGGGGGAATCGCGCCGCGTCATCCCATCGGAGTGGACGCTCGACAACTTCACGGTGATCCTCACCCAGGGCCAGCAGAGGGGCCGCATCTTCGAGCAGGCGACCTACCTTCCCGACAATATCAAGAGCTTCTACCGCGCCTTTGCCAACTCGCTCGTGGTCGCGCTCGGCGTGACCATGCTCACCGTCGGGTTCGGCGCGCTGTCGGCCTACACGGTCGCGCGCCTGCGGCTGCGCTGGGCACTGTGGTTGATGCAGGCCAATGTGGTGGCGCGCTTCCTGCCGGCGATCGTGCTGATGATTCCGCTATACGTGGTGGTGCGCTCGCTCGGGCAGCTCAACACGCTGCACGCGGTCATCCTGACCGAGACCGGGTTCCTGCTGCCCTATGCGATCGTGATCCTGGTGCCGTTCTTTGCCAACATCCCGGTCGATCTCGAGGACGCCGCGCGCGTCGACGGCTGCACGCGGTTCCAGGCGTTCTGGCGGATCGTTTTGCCGCTGTCGACGTCGGGGCTCTCGGCCTGCGCGGTGATCATGTTCATCATCTCCTGGCACGAGCTCTTGATCCCGCTCATCCTCAACTCGCGGCCGGAGTTCATGACGCTGCCGGTGATCGTCGCGAGCCTGGTCGGCGACGTGCATGTGTTCTTCAACCTGTTGATGGCGATCTGCCTGTTGTCCCTGCTGCCGACCGTGGTCCTGGTCGCGCTGCTGCAGCGTTACGTGGTCGAGGGGCTCTCGGCCGGCGCCGTGAAAGGGTGACGATCCGGCGCGGGCTTGGCGCGCCGTTGCGGCCGCAATGGCTTCCCCAGGTCATCGCGCCGTGCCAAATCGAGGCCGCAAATACGAGGATCTCCTCCCATGCTTAAGATCTACGGCGTCTACCGCTCCCGGGCCTCTCGCAACATCTGGCTTGCCAACGAGCTCGGCATCCCCTTCACCCTCGTCCCGGTGATGCAGCTCTACCGGCTGAACCCTGCGGACGCCGAGCAGGTGCTCAACACCAGGTCGCCCGAGTATCTCAAGGTCAATCCGAACGGCCACGTGCCCGCGATCGACGACGATGGGCTGGTGCTGCACGAGTCCCTCGCCATCAACCTCTACCTCGCCAGGAAGCACGGCGGCCCGCTGGCGCCGGCCGATGCGGCTGAGGACGGGCAGACGACCATGTGGGCGCTGTGGGCAGCAAACGAGCTCGAGCCCCACGCGATTACAGTGCTTGTTCACCGCGTCTCCAAGCCTCCGGCGGAGCGCGATGCTCAGCTCGCGCAAGCCGCCATCGATGCGCTGCGGGCACCGTTTGCAGTGCTCGAGAAGGCGCTTGCCGCGACCGGCTACCTCGTCGGCGATCGTTTCACTGTGGCCGACCTCAACACCGTCGAGGTCGTGCGCTATGCCATGGCAGCTCCGGAGCTGTTCGAGGCCGCGCCCAACGTCAAGGCCTGGCTGGCGGCGTGCCACGCCCGACCGGCCTTCAAGGCAATGATGGCGGAGCGTGAACAGGAGCCGGCGTGAACGCGCAGGCTCGCATCAGCCGGCCGCCTTTCCTGAGGAACAGTCCGCCTTCGCTTCGCATCGCCAAGATCCAGCGGATCAAGTGCTGGTTCGTGCCGAGCCGACCGGTCGCGCCCTCGATCGCGATGCGAAGCGTTCTGGCAGCATCGGACGAATTCAGATCTGCTGCTAGGCCGGACGATGGAGCTCGGTGCGCTGCCGCGTAACCGTCTGCTTGCCGCGCTTGAATACGGCGATCGGCTCGCGCAATTCCGCGACCGCCTGGCGGGGTGTCGCAGCGTCGAGCACGGCCACGTCGGCGGGGTTCCCGACGGCGATACCGTAGTCCGTCAGGTTCATCAGGCGCGCGGAGCGCGATGTGAGCATCTCGAAGCATTCCGCGATGCGCTCCGGTTGGCCGACTTGAAGGATGTTCGCATGCAAGTTTGCCATGCGCAGCAGCGATCCGTCACCGAAAGGCGTGAACGGATTGAGGATGTTGTTGCTCGACAGTGAGCAATTGCAACCCTGCTCGACGAACAGGTTCGCATCGACCAAGCCTCGCCGAACATTGTAGTCACGTTCGCGGCCCATCAAGAACAAATCGGTCGCCGGCAGGATCGTCACCGCGACGCCCACGTCGGCGAGGCGCTTTGCCATAACCTTCTGTTTCGCCGGCTCCATGGTGGAAAGCTTTGTCGCGTGACCGATCGCGACGCGGCCGCCCCACCGGTACTTCTCGGTCAGCTCACAAACGAGGATGGTGTCGAGGCTTTCGGGCGAATGGCCCGAGTCGAGGTGCATGTCGATGTCGACATCGAACTCGCGCGCGAGCTCGAACACACGACGGGTCTGAGCGGCATGATCCGTGTCGTAGTTCGGTGCGGCTCCGACAACCCTCGCACCGCGCTTGAGCCCTTCGACCATCAACTCGTCGGTGCCGGGATTATTGGTCAGCCCCTCCTGCGGAAAGACGCACAGCTCGATGTCGATTGCCCATTTGTATTCTTCGACCAGTTTCTGCACGCCTTCGAAGCCGCGCAGCCCGACCAGCGGGTCGACCTCGACATGGGTGCGCATGCGCGTCGTGCCGTGCTTGATGCAGTTCTCCAGTGTTTCGCTCGCCCGCTTGCGTACATCCTCGATCGAGAACGTCTTCTTCACGTCCGACACGCGTTTCATTGCGTTATGGTCGCGGCCGCTCTCGCCCGCGCAACGGTCGATGATGCGCGACTTGTCGAGGTGAATGTGAGTCTCGATCAGGCCGGCGCAGCAGAAGCAGCCTTGAGCATCGTACTCGGGGGCATCGCAAACGAGGTTGGATTCGACGGCCGCGATGCGACCCTTTTCGAATCCGATGTCGGTCGTGACATCAAGACGACCGGTCACGCGCGCATTGCGGACTACGTAATCGATCATGCCAAAAACTCACGCTGCGCCGGGGTGCCGGAGAGTGGCGACGATTTCGTCGCAGTCTGCGCACGGGCCATGTCCGATCGAACCTGATTCCGAAACGCTCATGCCATGACCCTGTAAAGCTCGCGATTGAGCTCGCTGACGATCTGATGGAAGCGGTCGGTGAGCCGCGTTTCGCGGTCGCGCGGGCGCGGAAGGTCGATCTCGAACGCCCGGTGGATGCGGCCGGGGCGCGCGCTCATCAGCACCACCCGGTCGGACAGAAACACGGCTTCGGCCAGGCTGTGCGTCACGAACAGCACGGTCTTGCGGTAGTGATGCCACAGGCGCATCAGCTCGAAGGCCATGCGGTCGCGCGTGATCTCGTCGAGCGCCGCGAATGGTTCGTCCATCAGCAGCACGGCGGGATCGAGCGCCAGCGCGCGCGCGAGTGCGACGCGTTGCTGCATGCCGCCGGAAAGCTGGTGCGGATATTTCGTCTCGAAACCGGCCAGGCCGACCACCCGAATAAGCTCGTCGGTGCTGGTCCCGGCCTCGCGCGGTGCGCCGCCGCGCCCGGCCACGAGATCGCGCAGCAGGCCAATGTTTGCGGCAACCTTGAGCCACGGCATCAGGTTCGCTTGCTGGAACACGAGTCCGATGCGGCCGGCGTGGCGCAGATTGCGGGGAGGCGTGCCGCCGACCGTGACGGTGCCGCGCGTCGGCGCCATCAGATCGGCGACCACCTTGAGCAGGGTGGTCTTGCCGCAGCCGGATGGGCCGACCAGCGACACGAAAGCGCCGTCGGGAATATCCAGGTTTACCCCCGACAGCGCCTTGACGGGCTCGGCGCCGCCGACGCCGTAGATGACGTCGACATTCGCGATCCCGATCGCGGCGCCGCCATCCGCGACAGGCCCGCGTGCAAGCTCGGCGGCACCGACGCTCGCCACGTCAGTTCGTCACCTTCTTGACCAGGTCGGCGAGCGTCTTTGCCTCATCGAGGCTCTCGATGATCGCGTTGGTGTACATCTCCTTGGCGGTGGGCTTCTTGGCCAGATCGCCGGATTCGGTGCCAAGGATGTCGATCGAGGACTGCCACTTCGCGTCGTCCATCAGTCCGAACCGCTGGGCATAATCGGGCGTGTTATAGAGCCCGTAGATGATCTCGAGCTTCCTGGTTTCCAGCTTGAGGTCGCGGTCCGGCGACACCTTCACGACCTCGGCGACCGCCGCCTCCTTGTTGCCGGCGGTCCAGATCAGGCTCTTGAGCGTGGCGCGCACGAAGCGCTTCACGAGGTCGGGATTCGATTTCAGCAACTGTTCGCTGGTGTAGATCACGGTGCCGTAGAACGACACCCCATGGTCCTTCAAGGGCATCACGTCGGTGGGAAAGCCCCGCATATCCAGGGTCAGCGCCTGCCCGAAGTGATAGCCGAACACGGCATCCACCTGCCCGGCCGCCAGCATCTGCACCTCAGCGCCGCGCGCCACGTTGACGTACTCGATGTCATTGCGCGTGAGCCCGCCCTTGATCAGCAAAGGCTCGAGCAGGCCCTTTACGTTGCTTTGGAACCACGAGATCTTCTTGCCTTTGAGCTGGCTCGGGCTGGTGTATTTGTCCTTCTTCAAGGTGATGACCGAGAACGGCGTATCAGGCTCGTCCGCCATTACGGCGACCACCGGTACGCCGCTCGCGCGCGCCCGAATGAACCCGTCGGCATTGGCGACGCCGAACTGCTCGCGGCCGGTGCCGATGAACACCTCGTTCTGCTGGCCGGCGGACGGCGGCCGGATCTCGAGATCGATGCCTTCGGCCTTGTAGATGCCTTGCGCGACGCCGCCATAGTATTGCGCGTGCATCGCCCATGGCGTGAAGTTGATCCGCATGATCACCTTGTCTTGCGCGTGAGCAGCCCCGGCCAGCATCAGCGCTGCCAAAGCGACGGCGGTTTTTATCATCCGCATCGAAACCTCCATGTTGACCTGGGCCCGTCCATCACATTTGCGTCGTGGAATCACTCCCCTCGCGCTTCCAGGAAATCATCCGCTCGACCCATGACATGAAGCCGAAGAAGGCGGTGCCGATCACCGCGAGGGCGATGATCGCCGCGAAGGAGCGCGCAGTGTTGAAGTTGAAGCTTCCGGAGAGAACGAGGTAACCGAGGCCGTTCGATGCCGCCAGCCATTCGGCGACGATCGCGCCGAGCACGGAGAGCGTGGTCGCGATCCGCAGGCCGGCGAAGATGTAGGGCATCGCGTAGGGCAGTCGCAACCGAAAAAACATTTGCCGCTGGTTGGCGTCCACCGAGCGGAAGACGTCGTCGAGCCCGCGATCGACCTCCTTGAAGCCGGCCATGGTGTTGATGACGATCGGGAAGAACGCGATCGACGTGACCACGAGAATCTTCGAGCCGATGCCGGCGCCGACCCATACGAGGATCAACGGCGCGATCGCGATTTTCGGAACGCTCTGCAAGCCGACGAAGATCGGCATGATCAGCCGCTCAACCAGCGGGAAGCGGATCATCAGCGCCGAGATCGCGAGCGCAAACAGCACCGCCGTGATGTAACCGCTCACGATGCTGCCAATGGTGGCAAAGCTGTGCATCTGGATCAGCCGCCATTCGTCGACCATGAGCTTGGCGATGTCGGTCGGGGCCGGCAGCAGGAATTTCGGAACGTCGAGCGCGCGTGTCAGGATTTGCCAGAGAACGACCAGCAAGACGATGAGCAAGACCGGCCCGGCGCGCTCAATGCTGCGGCGCCAGTTGCGCGCGGTCGAGTGATCCTGAGCAGCGTTTTCGGCGTGCGTGAGTGTCAAAATGCCACCTTCTCACGGCCATTGTAACGGCTCGTTGCTGAGTCTCAAGGCAGCCGCCCGCAGGCGGAATGCAGCGCGGGCTTCCAACGTACCGGTGGCCTGCCATCCTTGCGGGCGGCCTTGGGTGATCCGGCAGCGCGATCAGGCATTGTCTGCTTTCGCCCAAAGCAAATATGGCGTCGCCACCTTCTCGCCGAACTCGGCCAGCTGCGAACATGCCGGACCTTACAATCCCAGTTTGCTCCAGGCTTCGGCCATCGGATCGAAAACCCGAGGTGTCTTTCGCACCGTCACCGACCACACGGGCATAGTGAATGTTGGATCGAGAGTAAGCACGCGCACGGCCGATGACCTAGCTTGGTCCAGACGACCGAGGCCGATCAGAGCCAACGTGCGGAAAATCTGCGGCACACTGAACGACGGATTGGCTTCGCACGCGCGGGTAGCCGCCTTGTATGCCTCTTCGAAATGCCCAACCTGGAGTTCTGCTACCGCAATGGCCATGTGAGCGATCAGCGTATCCAGGGGGCTTACCGCCAACGCTCTCTCGGCCCGCTCAAAGGCAATTTCGCGATCGCCCATCCAGGCATGGGCAAAGGCGCTGTTCCCGAGCGCGACAACGTTCGAGTTGCTGATCGCAAGCGCTCGTTCGAACACCGCAAACGCATCGCGATATTCCGGGTCAGCAAACCAGATGGCCAGCCCGGCTGTGCCCAACGCGGTGGCATCGTCGCTCCTGATCGCGGCGCGTGCGTGACGGACGCAAGCTTCGCGGTCGCTCTCATGCAGCCCCTTCCGGCTGAACCGAATTTGGAAGCACCGCGAAAGGTGCGCGTGGGCTGCTGGATAATCCGGCTCCAGCTCGAGCGCTTTGAGCAACAGCGGTACTGCCTCGCCCGCTCCGGTAGGCATGGTAGTCCGCATGGATGAAAGCGCGCGGAGAACCAAGTCATACGCATCCAAGCTCAATGGCCGCCGACGGCGGACACGCCCGATTTCAGCCTTGCGCAGATTGGGCTCGATCGCGCCGATCAGGCTCATCGCGATCGCGTCCTGCACTTCGAAGATGTCGTCGAGGCGACGATCGTAGCGCTCCCCCCAGAGGCTCACCCCCGTTTCTGCTTCTACGAGCCGGCTAGTGATCCTGATGCGATCGTCTGCCTTGCGCACGCTTCCCTGAACGAGATACCGGCATCCGAGCCGGTGTCCAATCGTTTGCAGATCGAGGTTTTCACCGCTGAACATGCGGCTGGAATTGCCCGCAATGACGAAAACGCCGCCGATCCGGGACAGGCCGGTGATGATGTCCTCGGCGATGCCATCCGCGAAATAGTCCTGAGCAGGGTCGCTGCTCAGGTTGGCGAAGCGGAGGACGGCAACCGAGGTCCCCGGGATCCTCCTCGATTCGGGCCTGCGTGTTTCGGACGTGGGAAGCTGAAGACCGACCAGGCGGTAACCACGCCCAGGCACAGTGAGAATGTATCGCTGCTCCTCACCCTCAGCCTCCAGCACCTTGCGAAGCGCCGAGACGTGAACGTGGATCGCGTTCTCCTCGACGACGCGCCCCGGCCATACCCGCTCCATCAGACGGTCCTTCTCGACCACCTGTCCGGGCACGCAAGCGAGTTCGCACAGGATGTCGAGGGCGCGGCTGTTAAGCTTTACCGGCTCTCCTGCACGCGTGAGCAGCCGCCTGGTCAAACTGAGCCGAAACGGCCCAAACGTCACCTCATCGCCGACGGGGTTCTCGTCGTCCGCTGATGCCGCCATACAGAACTCTTCAGACCTGACCAAGGACCTTAATGGAGGAGAATGCCTAGTGTCCATCACGATTGCCGCCCAAAGCTTGATGATGGGAGATCGCGATGATCACGATGCGCCGAACCCTTCAGTTCTTCTTGACAATCCTGGCCCTCGTGAGTGGGCAGCCCACCGGACTGGCTGATACTTGGCCGATGCAACCGGTAAAGATTCTGACGCCCTTCCCACCCGGAAGCGGCGGGGACGTCACAGGCCGGCATTTCGCGAATGCGCTGGCCAAGCGATGGGGCAAGCCTGTCGTGGTGGAGAATCGCCCCGGAGCGGACGGGATCATCGCCGTCAACGCTTTGCTCGCATCGAGCGACGGCCACACGCTGCTCTATACCAACGGCGGCCCGCTTACGAGCAACCTGATCTCAGATGCCCGAAAGCTCCCCTACGACGCGGATCGCGATCTCGTGCCGATTTCAGGAGGCGCAGAGGTATTCGTCGCGATCGGGTTGCCCGCAACAATGGCGGCGAAGTCGATCGCCGACTTCGTAACCTTGGCGCGCGCTCGCCCAGGCCAGTTGAACTGGGCAGGCACGCCCGGCTCACTCGATTACCTGCTGCCGGGATTTTTCCGGAAGCTCGGGCTCGAAGTCGTACAGGTGCGCTACCGGGACATTGCGTCCGCGATGCAGGACCTGTCGCAATCGCGCCTGCACTTCTACGCCGCAGGCGTCGCGACACAGCTCCCGATGGCTCAGGCCGGAAGTGTGAAGATCGTCGCAGTGACCAACAAGGATCGGGCTCCCGCCCTGCCTGATGTTCCGACCGCCGACGAGGAAGGTCTTTCGGAACTCCGTTACGAAGCCTTTCTCGGCTTTTTTGGACCCCGCGGCATGACCTCCGCGATGCAGGAAAAAATCAGCGAGGACGTCCGCGCGGTGGGGGCGCATTCGGAGCTGACCGAGAAGTTCAACGCGGTCGGCATGAAGGTCCGTGTGACCTCCGAGTGGCCTGGCGACGATGGTGGCCGACGAAAGGGCAGCGCTGCGCAGAATGACCGCCAGCTCGCAGGCACAGTAAGCACATGTGCAAGCAAGGTCGGACCATCCCGGCCGCGGGGATCGCGATGCGGCTTGCCACGGCTTACCAGGCGTCACAGGCTCTTGCCGTCGCGACCAGGTTCGCAATCCCTGATCTGCTCGGTCAAGGTTCGATGACAAGCAGCGAGATTGCTGAGGCGACTGGAGCGCAACCCGCAATGATGCACCGCCTGCTGCGGGCGCTCGCGGCTTTCGATGTGGTCGAGGATCTGGGCGATCAGAAATTCAAGTTGACGGCGGTTGGGGACTGCCTGCGCGCCGGCGCACCTAACTCGGTACGTGCACTCATTCTGATGTACTGCAACGAAACTTTGTTGCAAACCGTCGAAAGCCTCGCGGAATGCATCCGAACGGGCAAGAATGCCTTCGATCTTCTCTACAGCCTCAATGGGATATTTCCGTATTTGGATAAGCACCCGAAGCTGGCGCGCATCTTCGATGATGCCATGAGCGGGCGATCTTCAATCACCGGCCAGGCTGCCGCCCAAGCTTTCGATTTCGCCGACGTTAGCCGGATCGTTGATGTTGCCGGCGGCCACGGCGGGATGCTTGCCTCTATTCTCAAAGCGCATCCCCATCTGAGTGGCACGCTGTTTGATCTTCCTCGCGTCGTGGACGGCGCATCATCGTCGCTCGCCCTCGAGGGTCTCGCCGATCGATGCGAGATCGTGGCGGGAGACATGTTCAATTCGGTTCCGGCCGGCGGAGATCTCTACCTGCTTTCGCGTGTCATCCACGACTGGGACGACACGCGCGCACTCAAGCTGCTGCAAGTTTGCCGACGCGCCATGAGCCGGGATGCAAGGCTATTGATTCTTGACCGGGTGATGCCGGAGCGTATCGAGTCCGGCCCGATGGGCCAAAGCGACGTGCTGCTTGATCTCACGATGATGTTGTGGACGGTTGGCGGCCGAGAGCGCACTGCCCAGGAGTTCAAAGCTCTGCTTCGGACAGCCGGACTGAAGTTTCAACGAGTCATCCCGATGCAGATACCGGATAGTCTCGTTGAAGCAACACCGATGTGAAAGCACGTCCGGTCGGACCCTTGACAGCTAAAGTTTTTGCCGAATAGACGCGGTGGGGTGGCAAAAGCGGCTGGTACTGTCCTATCTGCAGCTGCTGTTCCCGCAACACAATCGGCACCTAGCAGACAAAGTGCAGCGCGCTACGATGCGCCGGTGCTTTAGATTTTGCTCTCGAACAGTCGACCGCCTTCTTCCAGGTTCCGCTCGCATGGGGCGCGCGCTCGTGTTGCTGTCGCTTATGGGTATGATCCTGTTCCAGGCTGTCGTGATCATCGAGCAGGTATTGTTCCCGTGGGCGGTCGACGCCGACAAGCAGGTCATCTGAGAGGTCGCTATGGCACGTGAGCGCGCAACCATCGTTCGTGGAGGCCGGTTGATCAATGCCGGGGGGCATCGTGCGCAAGCCGCGGATATCCTGATCGTCGGCGACACCATCGCGGAAGTGGGTCCGCCAGGCCTTGCGGCCCCGGGAGACGCGACCGCCGTCGATGCGCGCGATCGGCTGATGCATCCCGGGTTGATCAACGCGCACACCCATGGTCACGCCAACCTGGCGAAGGGCATGGGCGACCGCTGGACGCTCGAACTTCTGCTTGCCGCCGGACCCTGGATCAGCGGCGGGCGCACGCTCGAGGACAAGTACCTGAGCACGTATGTGGGCGCGATCGAGATGCTCACCAAGGGCTGCACCGCCTGCTACGACCTCACGCTCGAATTTCCGCTGCCGACCGTGGAAGGCCTAGAAGCCTGCGGCCGCGCTTACGCCGATGCCGGCATGCGCGCGGTGCTCGCGCCTATGGTCGCCGAGTTCAGTTTCTATGAAGCCATTCCGGGATTGCTGGATGCGTTGCCACCAGGCTTGCAGAAGGAGGTCGAGCGCCTCCGGCTGGCGCCCGGCGACGCGACGCTGGATGCGATGCGGCAGTCGATGCAAAGCTGGAGGTTCGACCGGACGTCGGTTCGCTCCGCGGTCGCGCCTACCATCCCCCATCATTGTTCCGACGATTTCATGCGCAACTGCGCCGTACTGGCGCGGGAATTCGACGTCGCCCTGCACAGCCACGTGCAGGAATCGAAAGCGCAGGTGATCGTCGGCCTCAAGCGCTACGGCAAGACGCAGACCGGACATCTGCAGGACCTCGGTCTGCTGGGCCCCAACTTCACGGTCGGGCACGGCGTCTGGCTCGACCATGACGATATGCGGCGTCTGGGGGATCACGGCTCGTCAGTCGCGCATAATCCCGGCAGCAACATGCGTCTCGGGAACGGGCTCGCCGACGTGCGGGGAATGCTCGAGCGCAAGGTGAATGTCGCCATCGGCACCGACGGCGCCAATTGCTCCGACAATCTGAACATGTACGAATCGATGCGGCTTGCCTCGATGGCCTCGAAGACGCAAGGACCCGATACGGATCGGTGGCTCACCACCGGTGAGGTACTTGCCGCCGCGACTGAAGGAAGCGCGCGGGCGCTTGGCTTCGGCGACAGGCTCGGCCGGATTGCACCCGGTTACAAGGCGGACATCGTCTTTCTCGACCTGCACAACGTCAATTGGCTGCCCTTCAACAACGCGGTCAATCAGCTCGTGCACACCGAGGACGGTTCCGCGGTTCATTCGGTCATGGTGGGGGGGTCGCCTGGTCGTTGACGACCGTCGCGTCATCGGCGTCGACATGGCGTCGCTTGCGCGGCGGGTCGAGGACGCGCGCGCGCCCGGCTCGAGCAGACGTCGGTGCCGAACAAGCAACTGTTCGAGAAGGTTGAACACGTCGTCAACAGCTTCTGTCCGGGCCTTGCGAAGATGCCATACCACGTCGACCGCTTCGGCGGCGGCCATCACGCACACGAGCACGCTCTCGATGCGGGTCGATGACTGCCTTGGTCGCCAGGCGTGTGCGAGGGCGGCTTGAGGAACACCTGCTTTGTCTGAGGTGACAAGGCGCGAACGAGCGGAATACCATCCGAAGAGAACGGCATCATTCGGAGCAGGGCAGCATGCTTCGCCTCATGATCGCAGCATACTTTCTCCTAGCTGCACTTGCGCCCTCGGCGACAGCGGAAGGCGAGGTTGCCGGCGTTCGCGATCGCCGCTACTGCGAAATCCTCATTGTGCGCCGAACCGGCCTCAAGCTCGAAGCAGACGTCTACAACACGCTCGGGCTCAATGACTGCCCGCAGGCGCAATGGGCTGCAATTGACCCGGCGAAGATCAAGCACGAGCGTCACGCCCTCACCATCGTGATGAATGGCCCGCGCCATTTCGTGATGGACCGCATCGTGATCGAGCGCCGCGCTCAACCGCCCGCCGAATTCCAGGGTCTCATGATGAATTTCCTCGCCGTGCTGCACGTTCCTTGGCGGGACCTTGCCGACCGTACACCCTATGTCGAGCACAAAGTGAGCCGCAGCACGCGATTCAGCTTCGATGCAGGAGAACCCGTGTACGAACTCATTTCGCCATCGGGCGACGTCTATGTGATGCAGAGCTATTCCGAAATCGTCGATTCGAGCCTGCGCATGGCCGACCTGCAAAACCTCGGTAGCCGGTTGAAGCTGCCCGCGGGTTGGACCTTCCGTACTCGGATTCTCTCTGCGCCTCTCGCGATGATTGCAGCTGGGGAGGCGCGCAGCGTGCAGGACGACTTCGAGAATACCTACCAGTCGATGACAAGCGCGGAACATGCTCCCCCCAAGGAATAGCGCGCAAGCGAGACCGAATTGGTGGACTGACCAAGAAGAAGCTGGCTGCGCCAAGAAGCTCCCGTAGCTTGACGCGTTTTGATGCTTTGACGCGCGGCCGAGGTCTGCTTCGGTCACTTGCGGAGGTTTGCCGGAAGAATGAGGGGCTCCGCGCTTCGGGCGTGAGCAGGCATGACGCCGAAAGGCTGCCTGCCCGCTCCGCTTCCTTCGGCGCGATGCGTTCTAGAGTAGGGGCGGCTTGATGCCGGCGTTGGCGGCCGCGGCCAGCAGAACCGCGGTGATGTCCTTGGCCCCGAGGCCGTGGCCGCTACGCGCCTGGCCCAAGGCTTCGCGCGCGGCCGCGCCGGTGAAGACCGGCACGCCGGCGGCGGCCGCGGCACCGACCCCGATCGAGAGGTCCTTGTAGGCAAGATCGATGGCGAAGCCCGGATCGACGTCGCCCTTGAGCACCTTGGTCGGCCAATAGATCTTGAGGTGATCGTTGCTCGCCAGCGAGCTCGTGATCACATCGAACATGGTGGCGGTGGAGAGACCGAGCTTGGCGCCGAGCGTCAACGCCTCGGCGGAGAGCTGGCATGTCGCCATCGCCAGGAAGTTGTTGACGATCTTCATCGAGATCCCGCTGCCCTGCGGCCCGCAATGGATGATCTTGTTGCCCATGGCGGCAAGGATCGGGCGGGCGCGCTCGAGATCGGCTGCCGCCGCTCCGACCATGAACAGGCTTTCGCCGCGCTCGGCGTGGGCCGGCGAGCGCCCCACGGCGGCATCGACCAAGCCGATCCCCCGTTCGGCCAGCACGGCGCCGAACGCGCGGCTTGCCGCCGGATCGATCGTGCTCATGTCGATCATCAGCATCCCGGCGCGCCCCCGCTCCGCAACGCCGCCCGATCCGCTCACCACGCCGGCGACGTCGGGCGTGTTCGGCAGCATGGTGATGACGACGTCGACGCCCGCGATGAGCGAGGAAAGATCGCCGGCGCGCGCCGCGCCGCGCTCGACCAGCACCGCAACCTGAGCCGCAACCGTGTCGAAAGCGGTCACGTCAAATCCGCCGCGCACGAGCGAGGTCGCCATAGGCCGACCCATGCTGCCGAGGCCGATGAAACCGATCCGTTCGCGCTGTGTGGCCATGGATTTCCTCGCAATCATTCCCCAACGAAGGCTGTGGTTCGGATGGATCCCAGGTCCTGGCGGCTACGGGCCGCCCGCCGGCAGCGCCGGCGCATCGAGGCGCAGGAACACGCCGCTCACCCGCGCCACCCGCTTCTCACCGACCATCAGGTAGGCGTTGGCGAATGCCAGACGGGCGCCCAGCTGGTTGATCTCGACATGTGCCTCCAGCCAGTCGCCGATGCCGGCGCTGCCGATGAAATCGGCACTCATGCTCACCGTCGTGGCGCGCACCGGCGGGTCCTGCGACATCGCCATGTGATAGCCGAGGCCGACATCGGCCATCGTCAATAGCAGGCCGCCGTGGGCGGTGCCGCGCGCGTTGGTGTGCGTCGCCGCGATCCGCAAGCCGAGCACCAGCCGCTTCTCCTGCCACCGGTAGAAGAACGGGCCGACGTGATCCAGGAACGGGCTGGTGCGAAGCTTGGTCAATGGCTCGAACCCGGCCGGGACATCCATGGCATTGCTCCTAACGGCAGCGGCGGCCGCCAGCCTTGCAATAGTCGCGGGAAACGGGCTTGCTGGCCAGCAGCCAACGACGGGACAAGGCGCATGTCGCTTGAACTCTATCTCGCCTATGTGGCCGCCTGCATCGTGCTGGTGATCGTGCCCGGCCCGACCGTGACGCTGATCGTCGCCAACAGCCTGAAATACGGAACACGCGCCGGCCTCATCAACATCGCCGGCACCCAGCTCGGCCTCGCGCTCTGCATCGGCATTGTCCTGCTCGGGCTCGCCTCGCTGATCGCGACGCTCGGTTGGTGGTTCGACCTGGTGCGGCTCGCCGGTGCCGCCTATCTGGTGTGGCTCGGCTGGAAACTGCTGCGCGCCTCGGGCGCGCTCGACGCGCCCGGCCACGCGCCGAGGCCGCGCGAGGGCTTCTTCGTGCAGGGCTTCGCCGTGCTGATGAGCAACCCGAAAGCATTGGTCCTGTTCGGCGCGTTCTTCCCGCAATTCATCGATCCGAACGGCGACTATGTCGCGCAAGTGGTTCTGCTCGGCATCACCGCCATGGCGGTCGCGCTGGTGTTCGATAGTCTCTACGCCATCCTTGCCGGCCGCGCCGGCGCCGTCCTGACCCAGCGCCGGGTGCGGCTGGTGTCGCAGGCGAGCGGCCTGTGCCTGATCGGCGGCGGCGTCTGGCTCGCGCTCGCACGCACCCGGTGAGGCTCGCAGCCGACCGGCCGGGAGAACCTCAATGCGTCGCTTAGCAGCCGTTGCGGCCATCATCTGCGCCCCGAGCGGCCACCATGGCCGATGATACGGCCGGCCGACGCGGGGCTTCGCGACCCGCAACCCCTCGACCGCCGGAAATCATGGTGAGACGGGCCGGACCGGCCGATGCCGACGTGATGTCCGCCCTCAATACGGATGTGCAGGGCGTGCACGCCGCCGCACTGCCGGACTCGTTCAAGCCGCCCGGACCCGAGGCGTTTTCGCCGGCCGCGGCCGCCGACGTGCTCGCCAAGCCCGACAATCTGGTGTTCATCGCCGAGGTCGACGAGGCGCCGGCCGGTTATGCCTATGCCGAAGTGCGCCGCGTGCCGGAGACCGCGGCACGCTATGCGTACGAGGTCGTCCACCTTCACCACCTGAGCGTTCGGCCCGGCTATCGCCGGCAGGGGGTCGGGCAACGGCTGCTGGACGCCGTGCGGTCGGCGGGCGAGGAGGTCGGCATCGCGTTGCTCACCCTCGACGTCTGGAGCTTCAATGAGAGCGCTCGGGCCTTCTTTCACCGGCACGGCTTCAAGCCGTACAATGAGCGGCTCTGGAACCGCTAGCTGCGGCCGATCGATCCCTTCGGATGGAGAAAGCCAAAATGATTGCCGTCGATATCGATGCCGCCACCACGCGGCTGATGCGTTTTCTGGCGGTCGAAGGGGTGACTGGCCGCGAGGCGCTGATCGGCAAGGAGCTGGTCGCAGCGCTGAAGCAAGGGGGCGTCGCGGCGCGATCGATCCGCTTCGATGACGCGCACACCCGCATCCCGCTGCCGACCCAGACCGGGAACCTGATCGTCGACCTGCCGGGCCGCGGGGCGCTGCGGTCGGCCGATCGGCTGCTGTTCATGACGCACATGGACACCGTGCCGCTGTGCGCCGGCGCCAAGCCGAAGCGGCAGGGACGCAAGATCGTCAACACGGCCAAGGCGGCGCTTGGCGGCGACAACCGAACCGGATGCGCGGTGCTGGTAACGCTGGCTGCCGAACTGTTGCGGCAAAAGCCCGACCATCCGCCGCTGACGCTCCTGTTTACGGTGCGCGAGGAGAGCGGCCTGTGGGGCGCGCGCCACGTAAAGCCGGCGGAGCTCGGCGGCGTCAGCATGGGGTTCAACTACGACGGTCGCGCCGCAAGCGACGTCGTGATCGGCGCGCTCGGCGCGGACCGGTGGGAGGTCGAAATTTTCGGACGCGCCTCCCATGCCGGCGTCGCACCCGAGCGCGGCATCAGTGCGACCATGATCATGGCCGAGGCGCTGGCGGCGGTGCGCGCCCAAGGCTGGTTCGGCAAAATCGAGAAGAACGGCAGCGTCGGCACCAGCAATGTCGGCCCGGTCAGCGGCGCAAACGACCGGCCGGCGGGTGACGCCACCAATGTGGTAACCGACTACGTCCTTGTCCGCGGGGAGAGCCGCAGCCACGACGCGAAGTTCTTCAAAGCGATCACGGCGGCCTACAGGGCGGCCTTCCAGGAGGCCGCGGCGCGCGTGCAGAATAGCGACGGCAAGGCCGGCCGTGTGAAGTTCCAGGCCCGCACCGACTACCTGCCGTTCCGCCTGAAGCAGACGGCGCCGGTCGTCGTGCGCGCCATCGCCGCCGTCGCGGCGCAGGGGCGCACGCCGCAGGTTCGTCTCGCCAATGGCGGACTCGATGCCAATTGGCTGGTGCGCCATGGCATCCCGACGGTGACGTTCGGTGCCGGCCAGAACGAGCCGCACACGGTCACCGAGTGGATCGACCTTGCCGAATTCGAGTCCGCCTGCCGGTTGGCGGTCGGGATTGCGACGAGGGAGTAGCGAATAGCGAGTAGCGAATAGCGAGTAGCGAATGGTGAGTGGTGAGGAGTCGCTGACGTCACAGATCGCGCTCGCCGCTCGCCCACTCAGTATTCACTATTCGCTATTCGCTATTCGCTATTCGTCACGCAAAGCGCGGCATCACCTTGGTCCAAAAGGTTTCGATCGACCGCATGAGGACGTCGTGCGGCACCAGATTGTTGTAGGTGTAGCAGAACGTCCAGTCGACCGGCTGCCGGCGTTGCGACGTCTCCATGGCTTTGAGCACCGTGTCGACGGTGCCGACATAGGCGTAGCCGCCGGCGACGATCTCCTCCGGCGTCGGAAAGGTTTTGGTGACGGGGTCCTGCAGGCCCTTGCGGAAGCCGAACGGCTCGAACCAAGCGCGCCCGCTAAACTGTCCGGAGTCGCGCCATAGCGCCATCGCCTGCTCGTCGGTGTCGGCAATGATGACATCGCGCAGCACCCCCATGCCGGCACCTTTCGTGCGCCCGGAAACATCGGCATAGACGCTGTAGAGCTTGTCCTCGTGCGTCGGGTGCATGGCCGGCAGGATCGGGGTGACGTTCTCGCGCGCGCAGAACCGGATGGTGCTCTCGGAGCTTGCGAACGGCTGGAACAGCGGCGGGTGCGGCTTTTGCAGCGGCTTGGGGACCACGCCAACGGCCGTGAGCACGCCACCCTCGACGCCCTTGCCCCATTTGAGCGTGGTGTCGAGCTCCCACGGCGTCGGCCCGGGAGGAACCTTCCAGTACCTGCCGTCGAAAGTCAGCATCTCCTCGGTCCAGCATTTCTTGATGATCCGAAAGTTCTCCTCGAAGGCGGCGCGGTTGGCAGCGTCGATCTCGTCGTGCTGGTTCGGGAGCGCGCCATGGATGCCGTGGGTCTGCTGCGCCATGACGTCGACCCAGCGGCGCTGGTAGCCGCGCGCGAAGCCGGCGCAGGCGCGCCCGCCGGTCATGTGATCGAGCATCGCGATGTCCTCGGCCACCCTGATCGGGTTGGCGGCCGGCAGCACGATGCCGAGCTGGCCGACGCGGATCCGCCTGGTCTGCATGGCGAAATAGAGATCGAGCAGAACCGGATTGTTGGAGAGCTCGAAGCCCTCGATGTGAAAGTGGTGCTCGGTGAAGCTGACCGAGTCGTAGCCGAGCTCGTCGGCGAGCCGGATCTGCTCGGAGAGGTCGCGCAGCATGCGCTGGTAGAGATCGTCGCGCATGCCCGCCATGCCGGCTTCGATCTCGGCGCGGTTGCCGATGGTCGGCAGATAAAACAGCGAGGCTTTCAAGGCGTTTCCCTTCAGGCGGAGGCTCGCTGCAGAATTCCACGTCTGCCGGCATGCAGCAATTGTCGGCCGTGCCGGACGGCGATGGCAGTGATGAGACGCCGCACAGCGGTCAATGCGGATTTGGCCTCCTCGCTCCGGCCATCCCAATGATCGGCCAATACCACGCGATCCATGCCGGCCTCGATCAGGACGACGGTGACCCGCAGGCGCCTTGGCCGGGCTTGCGGCGCCGGCGGCAGCGAAAATCAAGAACACCTCAAGCGAAAATCAAGCGTCTCTGAAAGGCAATGCGGGCGCAATTGGGCATGTTTCTGGGCGCAAACGGCCGCGGCAGGCCGAGCGAGCCGAGGAATCGATGTCCAACATATCCACCTTTCGGGCCCAGTCGGCGCCCCGCAACCTCGTGATCGCGCTGCACTGCTCGGGCGCCGGCGCCGGGCAGTGGCGCGGCCTGCGTGACATGCTCGGCACCGACTATGAGCTGATCGCGCCCGAGCATTACGGCTGCGACAGCACCGGCCCTTGGACCGGCGAGCATGCGTTCACACTCGCGGACGAGGCGGCGCGGACGGTCGCGCTGATAGACGAGGCTGATGATCGGGTGCATCTCGTCGGTCACTCGTATGGCGGCGCCGTCGCGCTGCACGCCGCGGTGGCGAGGCCAGACAGTATCGCGAGCCTGACGCTCTACGAGCCGTCGGCCTTCCATCTCCTGGACCGCCTGCCCGAGGGGGCTGCGCCGTTTGCGGAAATCGTCGGCGTCGCTCGCGCGACAAGCGAAAGTGTCGTGCGTGGCGACTACCGCGGCGCCGCGGCTCGCTTCGTCGACTACTGGAGTGGGCCGGGCGCGTGGGACGCGATGCGCCCGGCGCCTAAGGGTGCGGTCACGCGCTGGGCGCCGAAGGCACCGCTCGACTTCAACGCGTTGATCGAGGAGCCTACACCGGTCGCGGCCTATGCGGCCCTGCGCTTTCCCGTCCTGATCCTGCGAGGCGAGCATGCGCCCGCGCCGACGCGCGTGATTGCCGAAACGTTGCCGCGCCTGCTTCCGGCCGCACGCCTTGCGGTCGTGGCGGGCGCCGGTCACATGGGCCCGTTCACCCACGCGGCGGAGGTGAACGCCCTCATCGCGCAACACGTCGTCGAGGTCGCGCCGCGTCGACGGGCGCGGCTCGGAGCCCGCCGACAGCAATTCGCGGACGTGGTAGTATCCGCCCGCTAGGTCGAAGAAGACGGAGAGTTCTCAGGCACAAGGGAGATGTGTCATGCCCACGTTGCAGCCTGATCCAAGCTTCTACCCTTCTCCTCGCCAAGCCCAGACAGCACCACCCGAGACATTCGCCTACGTGGCGGCCTTCGATCCGGAACGCAAACGCGGCGACGGGCTTGCGGTCGTCGACCTCGATCCGGCATCGGCCACCTACTCGCAGATCGTCGGCAGCGTTTCGGTGCCCAATGCGGGTGACGAGTTTCATCATTTCGGATGGAACGCCTGCTCGTCGTCGCTCTGTCCCAATGCACCTCACCCGCACGTCGAACGGCGTTACCTGGTGGTGCCGGGGTTGCGCTCCTCGCGCGTCTATATTTTCGACACCAAGCCGGACGCGCGCGCCCCCAAGCTGGTCAAGACCATCGAGCCGGACGAGATCGCCGCCAAGACGGGCTACAGCCGCCCGCACACCGTGCACTGCGGGCCGGATGGAATCTATATGACGGCGCTCGGCAATCCGGAGGGCAAGGGCCCTGGCGGCATCTTCCTGATGGACCACCAGACCTTCGAGCCGCGCGGCCGCTGGGAGGTCGACCGCGGCCCGCAGCAGCTCGCCTATGACGCCTGGTGGCATCTCGGCCACGACACCATGGTGACGAGCGAATGGGGCACGCCCGACACGTTCGAGAACGGGCTCGTGCCGGAGATCCTGCTCGGCAGCAAATACGGCAGGCGCCTGCACTTCTGGGACCTCAACAAGCGCAAGCACCTGCAGGAGATCGACTTCGGCGAAGAGCACCAGCTGGTGTTCGAGCTCCGCCCCGCGCACGACCCCACGAAAGCCTACGGATTCGTCAACTGCGTGGTCAGCCTCAAGGACCTGTCGTCCTCGATCTGGACCTGGTACCGCGAGAACGGACGCTGGGCGGTGAAGAAGATCATTTCCATTCCGGCCGAGCCCGCCAGCGCCGACGACCTCCCGCCGCTGCTGAAAGGCTTCGGCGCGGTGCCGCCGCTCGTCACCGACATCGACCTGTCGATGGACGACCGGTTCCTCTACGTCTCCTGCTGGGGCACCGGCGATCTGCAGCAATACGACGTCTCCAACCCGTTGGAGCCGAAACTGACCGGCAAGGTGCGAATCGGCGGCATCGTGTCGCGCGCGACCCATCCGGCCGCAAGCAACGGCAAGCTCGGTGGCGGGCCGCAGATGGTGGAGATCAGCCGCGACGGCCGGCGCGTCTATTTCACCAATTCGCTCTATGGGGCGATCGACGGGCAGTTCTACGACGGCGGGTTCGACGGCTGGATGGTGAAGCTCGACGCCGGGCCTAACGGCGGCATCAAATTCGACGAGAGGTTCTTCGTCGAGTGGCCGAAGGGACAGCTCCCGCATCAGGTGCGGCTGCAGGGCGGCGACTGCTCGTCGGATTCGTACTGCTTTCCGTAGGAGTTCAGGGACTGCTATGACATTTGCGACCTCGAGACGCCGCGCTGCGCGCGGGCTCCTCAAGGATGAGGGCTGCAATTGTCGCGACCTCGCCCCTGAGGAGCGAGGGTGCCGATCTCGCGCAAGGCCCGAGATCGGCGGCCGAGCGTCTCGAACGGGCGAGGTCGCAAGCTGAGCCGCTATGCCCATGAGCCCCATCCCGACCGAAATCTGGCCATGGCTCGCGCTCGCGGGCCTCGGCCTGTTTCACGGCGTCAACCCGGCGATGGGCTGGCTGTTCGCGGTCGCGCTCGGCCTGCACCGCGGCAACCAGCGCATCGTGTTCATCTCCCTCGTCCCGATCGCGCTCGGCCACGCGGCGTCGGTCGCCGCCGTGCTGCTCGCGGTCGTCGCGCTTGGGGTCGTGGTCGATCAGACCATGCTGATGCGGCTGGCCGCAGTCGTGCTGATCGCCTGGGCCGCTTGGCATGCGCTCTACGGACACCGCCGGCGGGCGCGCATCGGCATGCAGACGGGGCTTGCCGGGCTCGTGCTGTGGTCGTTCCTGATGGCGAGCGCGCATGGCGCCGGGCTGATGCTGATCCCGACGCTGCAGCCGATCTGCGCCTCCGCTGCCGCCGCGCAGGCGACCGCGGGCGCCGCGCTCCCGGTCGCTCTCTTCGGGCTCGGCCTGCACTCGGGCGTGATGCTCGCGACCATCGCGGCCACCTCGCTTGTCGTCTATCGGTGGACCGGCGTCGGCTTTTTGCGACGCGGCTGGATCAATCTCGATCTGGTCTGGGTCGTCGCGCTTGCGGGTTGCGGCGTAGCGCTGCTGATCGTCTAAGCCGCGGCACTCGGGCGTACTGCCGCGAGATGCAGCCGTTCGGCGAGGTAGCGCTCGAGCACCGCGGGCTCCAACCGGAGCCCGCACAGCCCGACATAACCATCGGGGCGCAGCAGATAGAACGAAGGCTGTGGGATCTGCACCCGCGCCAGTTCGGCGTCGTTGTCGGGATCGGCCGGAATGATGTGAGTGTGCATGAGGTCGCCGAGCGCCAGCGCCGCCTCGGAAAGCGCTGGCTGCCCGAACAGCAGCAAGTTGAAGCGCGTGTCGTCGAGCTTTTCGAACAGGTCCTCGACCGGTCCGTTCGCCTCGAACCTCAGGTGCATCCACGGGAAGCGGTCGCCCGCCTGCGGCGCGCCTTCGGGCAGGCCGGCGAGCGATTGCGACAAGGGACTCTTGCGATAGCGGATGCCGACCTGCGACACGACCCGGAACGCGAATTTTTGGATGCGGTCCCGGCTCATCGCAAACGCTCCGATCCTTGCGATGATCTCGGTGCGCAGGAACCCGGCAAGCCAACTGTCCGACACCACCAGTCGGAAGGCGCGGTCGGTGGTGTTCAGGAGCCGTTGCGCCACCGGCACGCGCTCGTCCTCATAGGAGGCGAGCAATGCCGCGTCCGCCCGACCGTTGACGACCAGCGCCAGCCTCCAAGCGAGGTTGTAGGCGTCCTGTAGGCCGGTATTCATGCCCTGCGCGCCGACCGGGCTGTGGATGTGGGCGGCGTCGCCCAAGAGGAAGCAGCGGCGCTCGCGGAAGCGCGCCGCGCAACGGTGATGGATGCGGTAGGTGGAGAACCAGGTGCACGTCCTGATCGACAACCCGGTCCCCACCTCCTTGTGCAGGGAGGGAATCACGGCTTCGAACGTGATGTCGTCCCGATCGCGTAACGCTGGCGGCAGGATGCCGACGATCCGCCAGTGATCCTCACCGCGCATCGGGAACAGCAGGTGGAAGCCGTCCCGCCAGAGGTAGACGTTGACCTCGTCCGGAACCATGGTGCCGGTCGCTTCGGTGTCGGCGACGAAGAACACGTGCTCGTAGGGCGCCCCCGGGAAGGTGATGCCGTTGAGCTCGCGTACCGCGCTGCGCGCGCCGTCGCAGCCGGCGACCCAGGCGGCGGAGATCGTGCGGCGCGCGCCGTCGGGCAGCTTCAGGGTGGCGGCCACGCCGTCGGCCCGCTGCTCAAGCCCGACGAGCTCGGTGTTCCACTCAACCGCATGGCCGAGCTCGCGCAGCTTGTCGCCCATGATCCGTTCGTTGTCGTCCTGGCCGAGGATCAGAATGAACGGATAGGGCGTGAGGTCGCGGCCGGCCTCACCGAGCGGAACGCGCGCCATCTTGCGCCCCTGCGCCCACATGTTGGCGCCGGTGCCGCGCTTGCCGAGCTCGAGCGCCCGGCCGACGATGCCGAGCTTGGCGTAGATCTCAAGCGTGCGCGCCTGCACGCCCAGCGCCCGTGTCTGCAGCGACGGTCCGGCATGGCGGTCGATGATCAAGGTGCGAACGCCGCGGCGCACGAGTTGCAGGGCGAGCATCAGCCCGGTCGGGCCCGCGCCCACGACCAGAACGTCGGTATCCATCGAGGGCCTCCTCGGGTCGACAGCGGATGCGTTTGGACCTCGAAGGTAGCGCGGATTGCCGGTAGAGCGGTAAGACAAGGATCATGGCCGAGTTGCACCAGATCAATACCGGACCGGGGCTCACCTTCGATGCGTGGGTCGATGGGCCGCCCGGCGCGCCGCTGGTGCTACTGCTGCATGGCTTTGCGGAATCGTTCGACATGTGGCGCGCACAGCTGCCGGCGCTGGCCGCCGCCGGCTATCGCGCGGTGGCGCCGAGCCAGCGCGGCTACTCGGCGGGCGCGCGGCCCGACCCGAGCGACAGCGCGAACTATCAGTTCGACCACCTGCTTGCCGACGCCATGAACGTCGCGGCCGCGTGCGGCGGCGCCGATGGCCGCTTTCATCTGGTCGGGCATGATTGGGGCGGCAGCATCGCCTGGGGCATCGCCGACCGCCATCCGCGCCGTCTCGCCTCGCTTACCGTGCTGTCGCGCCCCCATCCCAATGCCTTCAACCGCGCGCTCGAGCTCGCCGACGGCGAACAGGCCAAGCGCTCGCGTCACCACTGGGCCTTCCTCGAGCCCGACGCGGGGCCGCGGTTCCTGGCCGACCACTGCCGCTGGCTGCGCGAGCGGCTGACGCGATCCGGCGTCCCGCCGGCCGCGATCGCGCAATACGTCGCCGTGCTCGGAAACCGGCCGACGATCGAGGCGGCCCTCGCCTGGTATCGGGCGCGCGGCGCGATCCGTGCGCCGCTCGGCCCGATCGACGTTGCGGTGCTCTACCTGTGGGGCGACGCCGACGACACCGTCGGCCGGGCGGCAGCCGAGGGCACGCGCGAGTTCGTGCGCGGGCCCTATCGGTTCGAGGTCCTGCCCGGCATCGGTCACTTTGCCGCCGACCAGGCCCCCGACAGGGTCAACGCGCTGTTGCTGGCGCACCTTGCCGAGCATCCGGTATAGATGAAACGCCGCCGGCCGGATGTGGCCGCCGGTCGCTCGTCGTGATGTCCATGAGCTGGTCGAAACGCGCGCTCTTGACGCTGATGGCGATGCTCACGCCGATCGGCGCTGCGCTGCCGGCGCGTGCCCAAGCCCCCGAAAAGGCCTCGCTTGCCGGTCAGTTCCTGATCGCTTCGCCGGCGATCACCGATCCGCGCTTCGCGGGCACCGTGATCCTGATGGTGCAGCACGACCACAACGGGGCGCTCGGCATCATCGTGAACCTGCCGGCGGACGAACGGCCAATGGCAAAGCTGTTGGAGATGCTCGGCGAGAAAGAGACGAACGTCGGCGGCACGGTGCGCATCTTTGCCGGCGGTCCGGTCCAGCCGGAAATCGGCTTCGTCGTGCACAGTGCCGAATATCGGCGACCCGAGACCATCGCCATCGACGCGCGCGTCGCCATGACCGCCAGCCGCGAGATCCTGCGCGACATCGCGCACGGCAACGGGCCGAAGAAGAGCCTGGTTGCGTTCGGCTATGCCGGCTGGGGGCCGCGCCAGCTGGAGGGCGAGCTACGACGCGGATCCTGGTTCACGGCGCCGGCGGAGCCGAAGCTGATCTTCGACGAAGACCGCGACAAGGTCTGGGATCTCGCGTTCGCGCAGCGCACGCAGGACCTTTGAGAGCTCAAGAGCATCGCGCCTCGAGAGCAGCCGGCGCACGCACCGAGGCGTGCGAAAAGCGCCCTGGATTTCAGGCGCCGGACTGCCCCTCGCGGAGGGCATCGACAAGAAAGTCGATGAGGCGCCGCACCGCGATCGACTGCGTCTTCGAGGGAGGGAAGAGCGCGTTTGCCGTCACCGGTGTGACGGTCGCAGCCTGAAGCATCCGAACCAGGCGGCCGGCCGCGAGATCGTCGTTCACGACATATGCCGGGATCATTGCGATGCCGAGACCGGCGAGCGCGGCATCGCGCACCGAGAAGATGTTCTGCACTGCCAGCCGCCATGGCACCCGGATGACGATGTCGCCGTCGGCAGTCTGAAGTGTCCAGTTCTGGCGGTCGGCGCTGATCAAGATGCACGCGTGCCGCCGCAAGTCGTCCGGTACATCGAGCGGCGGGGCGTGGGCGAGGTAGTCCGGGCTCGCAACGAGAACGCGCGCATAGGTCGCGAGCCGGCGTGCGATCAGCGAAGAGTCCTCAAGTTCGCCGAGACGGATCGCCAAGTCGAATCCTTCTGCAATCAGGTCGACCCGGCGATCCGCAAACTCGAGATCGAGCGATATGCCGGGATGACGGCGCAGAAAGTCCAATAGCAGCGGCATCAAGACGAGCTGGCCAAGCCCGGCCGCCGCCGCCAGACGGATGCGGCCGGTCGGCGCGCCGGTCTTGGCGAGCACTTCGAGTTCCGCCGCCTCGGCCTCCGCAACGATCGGCGCGCAGCGCTGGTGATAGGCACGGCCCGCATCCGTCAAGCTCAGGCTCCGCGTCGATCGATTGAGCAGTTGCAGGCCGAGGCGCGCCTCAAGCTCGGACAAGCGCCGGCTGACTGTCCCTTTCGGGATCTCCAGGGCGCGGCCGGCCGCGCAAGCGAGCCGTGCTCCACGATCTTGACGAATAGGGCCATGCCCTCGACGTCGGGCAAAGAACTCATTGTCCTACATGCGAGACAATATCGTCATAATCTACAGTCTAGTGTCCCCTTATTTTGAAACGCTAGGCATTGCTGAGGCAATCAAACGAGGAGATCGAGCCGATGAGCGCCATCCTAACCACAGCCTCCGCAATACTTTCCCACACTCCAACGCGCGCAATGGCGGCGGCCGCGCGCGAGCCGGAACTGCGGCGCGCACGCGCCTCCGGTGCATTCGGCGTCATTGCGCTGAAGGTGGTTCTGGCGCTGTCCGGGGCTTTCACCCTGTTCACCGGGCTCAACCGCGCTTTCGGCGGAATCCGGACCTTGGGCTGGCAGGGCACCACTGATTTTCTGCAGGTGGTTTCCGAGCACGCGTACCTGATCCAGGATAATCACACGCGGTTCCTGGGCGGGGTATGGAGTGGCGTCGGGCTGCTGCTGTTGTTGTCGCCGCTCAATCTCAGGGCGTGCCGGCCGACGCTCAATCTGGTGTTTGCGATCATCTTCCTTGGCGGGCTGGCGCGCTTCACCGCCATGCGGCCGGACGTCGTCTTCGGCCCTGACATCGGCGGCTCGTTGATCGCCGAGCTCGTCGGCATGCCACTGCTGTGGCTGTGGGTGTCGCAAGCAGTCCAAGCATCAGAACGCTGAGGCAAGCCACACCGCGCACTACGCGCGCTTCCCGCCCTTGCGCTTCTGCTGCATGTAGGAGCGCAGCACCGCGTTCATGCGGCGCTGGTAGCCGGCGCCTTCCTGCTTGAAATAGTCGAGCACGTCCTCGTCGACGCGGATCGAAATCGCCCTCTTCTTCGGCGGGATGACGAGGACGGCGTCGGACCAGTCCGGTTCATCAAATTCCCAGTCGGGATCGCCGGCAATCGAAGCGTCAATCTCCGCGTCAGTCACCTTACGCAGCTTGTCGAGGTCGGTCTTACCCCTCCGCGGGTCGTCGCGAGAGACTGGCATGGTACTTTTTCCTTTCATCTCGCCTCGCTCGTCGCGCCGAAATGATCCAGCAGGTCTCATCGCGGATGGTGCAGATGAATACGACCTCTACGTCGTCGAGAAAGCCAAACACCATGTAGCGCGTTTCGCCCTTGCGATCCGATCTGCGAATGATCGTCGGGCCGTCGAGGACAAAACGCGCATCGTGGAAGTCGATCTGCCGTCTTCGCAGATTGTTTTCACGTTTTGACGGATCCCAGTCAAAGTCGCGAACCCGTGCGAACAGCGCCGCAAAATCTTCCGCCATAGCGAAGTGCTCCACCGATCAGTGGGCTCGGGTATTTCACCGACCGAGGTTCGCTATGACGGATTCGAAGCCCCGATAGTCCAGCTTCCATCCTCCTACTGCGCTTGGTCGCAGGAATTCCCGCAGCCCGGCAGCGCGATTTGGCTTGCCCAGAGGATAGAAGCCCTGCCTCGTCCGTACCTCGACGTCCTGTATATACAATCGTATTTCGTTTTCTGTCAAATGCCCCGTTGTGAATATCTGGGACAAGCTGTGGGGCCAGCCCCATTGGCTGCTGCCCCCCTATAATGAGAGGTCCACCGAATCGCCCGGTCAACCGCATGCGCTTCCCGCCGCAGTTCCTCGACGACATCCGCGCCCGGCTGCCGGTCTCGGACGTGGTCGGGCGGCGCGTGAAGCTCAAGAAATCCGGCCGCGAGTGGAGGGGCCTCTCGCCGTTCAATCGCGAGAAGACGCCGTCGTTCTTCGTCAATGATCAGAAGGGCTCGTGGTTCGACTTCTCGGCCGGCAAGAACGGCGACATCTTCGGCTTCGTGATGGCGACCGAGGGTCTCTCGTTCCCGGAAGCGGTCGAACGGCTCGCCAGCATGGCCGGCCTGCCGATGCCGGTTGCCTCTCCCGACGCCGAGGTCCGCCAGGAAAAGCGCAAGACGCTCTACGACATCATGGAGCTTGCGGCAAAATTCTTCGAGGCGACGCTTGCGGCGCGCGCCGGCGCGCATGCCCGCGGCTATCTCGCCGACCGCGGGCTCGAGCCCGCGACCCAACTGCAATTCCGGCTCGGCTACGCACCGGCTGAGCGCTTCGCGCTAAAGGATGACCTCGGTGCCCACGGGGTCTCGGTCGACGACATGGTCGAGGCCGGCCTGTTGGTGGCCGCCGACGACATCCCGCTGCCCTACGACCGCTTCCGCGACCGCGTCATGTTCCCGATCACGGATCTGCGCGGCCGCGTCGTCGCGTTCGGCGGGCGCGCGCTGCAGGCGGACGCCAGCGCGAAGTATCTCAACTCGCCGGAGACGCCGCTCTTCCGCAAGGGCGCGACGCTCTACAACCTTGCCCCCGCGCGCGCCGCCGCGCACCAGGGCGCGCCCGTGGTCGTGGCCGAGGGCTATATCGACGTCATCGCGCTGGTGACCGCCGGATATCCGGGCGCGGTCGCGCCGCTCGGGACTGCGTTGACCGAGGACCAGCTGGCGCTGTTGTGGAAGATGACGGACGAGCCGGTGCTGTGCTTCGACGGCGACCCCGCCGGCCGGCGCGCCGCCTATCGGGTGATCGATATCGCGCTCGAACGGCTCTCCCCCGGCAAGAGCCTGCGCTTTGCCGTGCTCCCGCCCGGGCAGGACCCGGACGACCTCGCCCGCTCCGGCGGCGCGGAGGCGCTGGCCGAAGTTTTGGCGAGCGCGCGGCCGCTCTCCGACATGCTGTGGGGGCGCGAAACCGAAGCCGGCAGCTTCGACACGCCCGAGCGGCGGGCAGCGCTGGAGGCGCGCCTCGCCACCACGCTGCAAAGCATCGGCGACGAGACGGTGCGGAAATACTACCGGGACGACCTCGCCGGCCGGATCAGGGCGCTGTTCGGACGCCCCGCTGATTCCGCCGGGCGTCGGGGCCGGTCGGGGCGACAAAGCCCGCGGAGCTGGGCTGCCTACAGCGGCAGTGCGTCCGCGCCGGCGGCGCGCCGGACGGACCGCGGGTCGCGGATTCCATGGGGCAGCCTGGCGCCGGCAAGCTCCGGCCTGACCGCAAGCCCGATCGTGCGGGGCTCACGCAGCGCCATGCCGGCGCGCGAAGCCTTGATTCTGGTGGCCGTGCTGCATCATCCCTGGTTGCTCGAGTCCCACGCCGAGCAACTGGCCGAGCTCGAATTCCGCCATCCCGATGCCGGCCGGCTGCGCCGCGCCGTGCTCGATGCCGCGGCCGGGCACCCGCAGGCGCCGCTCGAGCCCGCGCTCCTGCGAGAAGCGGTGACGGCCGCCGGCTTCGGCCCCCTTCTTGCACGGGTGCAAGCGGCCATCACCCACCCGTCCGACTGGCCCGCCCGCCCCGATGCTGCACCCGATGACGTGACTCATTGGTGGAATCACGTGGTTACCTTGCATCGCAAGCAGAGGACGCTAAATAGGGAGCTGAAAGACGCCGAGCGCGCGCTCGGAAACGAGCCGAGCGAGGAGAATTTGCATTGGCTCAAAGACGTGCAGGCGCGTCTTTCGGCCCTGGAAGGGACCGAAGCCTTGATCGAGGATTTCGGCGTGTCGTCCGGGCGGCCGGCGCGGACTTTCTGACGGCATCGACTGTCTATTACTTGTACTTGGGGGCTCGAGCGGGGAACCGGATCAGCAGGGTCGGCAAGGATCAGGGTTAAGCGGCACTTAACATGATCCGGAGACACTCTCGGTTCTGATTTTCATTCGGGGCGGCGCCCTCAAGGCGCTGCCTTTTCGGCTATCGGCCAGGCGCTAGGCGTGAGCCCCGGCCGTGGAGATGTGCATGGCGACCAAGACCAAACCGACACCGCAGAAGGAAGAGGCCCCGGAAAAAGAGGCCGCCGCCGAGACGCCGACCCAGGACTCCCCGCTGCTCGATCTGTCGGATGCCGCCGTCCGCAAGATGATCAAGCTCGCCAAGAAGCGCGGCTACGTCACCCACGACCAGATCAATGCGGTGCTCCCCTCAGAAGAGGTCAGCTCGGACCAGATCGAGGACGTTTTTGCGATGCTCAACGAGATGGGCATCAACGTGGTCGAGCAGGAGGAAGCCGAGGCCGAGGAGGACAAGTCCGAGGAGCCCGCCGACGACGATGACACCGACACCGACCTGGTCGAGGTGACGGCGAAACCGATCGCCACCAAGGAGACCAAGGAGCCGTCCGAGCGGACCGACGATCCGGTGCGGATGTATCTGCGCGAGATGGGCTCGGTCGAGCTGCTCTCGCGCGAAGGCGAGATCGCGATCGCCAAGCGCATCGAGGCCGGCCGCGAAGCCATGATCGCCGGCCTGTGCGAAAGCCCGCTGACCTTCCAGGCGATCATCATCTGGCGCGACGAGCTCAACGAAGCCAAGGTGTTCCTGCGCGACATCATCGACCTGGAGGCGACCTATGCGGGCCCCGACGGCAAGCAGGTGCCGCCGCCGGCCGGCGCACCGGCGGCCGAAGGCGGCGTGCCTGCCAACCCCGCCGCCGCGACCGTTGCGGCACCGCCGGCGGCGCCGACCGGCCCGACCCCGTTCAAGCCCGCGCAGCCGGCATCCCGCGCCGCCCCCGTGGGCGGCAATGGCGAGGACGAAGAGGACAGCCTCGAAGGCGCCAACCTGAGCGACGATTCCGACGAGGACGACTTCGAGAACTCGCTCTCGCTCGCCGCCATCGAGGCCGAGCTCAAGCCGAAGGTTTTGGAGACCTTCGACGCCATCGCCGACAACTACAAGAAGCTGCGCCGGCTGCAGGACCAGAACGTCGAGGGCAAGCTCAAGAACGAGTCGCTCTCGCCCGCGCAGGAGCGCAAGTACAAGAAGCTCAAGGAAGAGATCATCGCCGAGGTCAAATCGCTGCGGCTCAACCAGGCGCGCATCGATTCGCTCGTCGCGCAGCTCTACGACATCAACCGCAAGCTGGTCTCGCACGAAGGCCGCCTGATGCGGCTGTCCGAGAGCCATGGTGTCGCGCGCGAGGATTTCCTCAAGAACTACATGGCCTCCGAGCTCGACCCGCGCTGGCTCAACCGGGTTTCCAAGCTCTCGGCCAGGGGCTGGAAGAATTTCGTCGCCAAGGACAAGGACCGCATCAAGCAGCTGCGCACCGAGATCCACGGGCTCGCGACGCTGACCGGGCTCGAGATCCCCGAGTTCCGCAAGATCGTGCACATGGTGCAGAAGGGCGAGCGCGAGGCGCGGCAAGCCAAGAAGGAGATGGTGGAGGCGAACCTGCGCCTCGTCATCTCGATCGCCAAGAAATACACCAACCGCGGGCTGCAGTTCCTCGACCTGATCCAGGAAGGCAACATCGGGCTGATGAAGGCGGTCGACAAGTTCGAATACCGCCGCGGCTACAAGTTCTCGACCTACGCGACATGGTGGATCCGGCAGGCGATCACGCGCTCGATCGCCGACCAGGCGCGCACCATCCGCATCCCGGTGCACATGATCGAGACCATCAACAAGATCGTGCGCACCTCGCGCCAGATGCTGCACGAGATCGGGCGCGAGCCGACGCCGGAGGAATTGGCCGAGAAACTCGGCATGCCGCTCGAGAAGGTGCGCAAGGTTTTGAAGATCGCCAAGGAGCCGATCTCGCTCGAGACCCCGATCGGAGACGAGGAGGATTCGCACCTCGGCGACTTCATCGAGGACAAGAACGCGATCCTGCCGATCGATGCGGCGATCCAGTCGAACCTGCGCGAGACCACGACCCGCGTGCTCGCCTCGCTGACCCCGCGCGAGGAGCGGGTGTTGCGCATGCGCTTCGGCATCGGCATGAACACCGACCACACGCTGGAAGAGGTCGGGCAGCAGTTCTCGGTCACGCGCGAGCGCATCCGCCAAATCGAGGCCAAGGCCTTGCGCAAGCTCAAGCATCCGTCGAGGTCGCGGAAGCTGCGGAGCTTCCTGGATAACTGAGGCGGCTGTAACTGCCCAAGGCGCTGTGGCATGGTCTCGCCATGCGCACCGATGCACCTGCGATGGAGAGGACGACGACCGCAGCCGAGGGGCTGCCACGGCGACGCTTCACCGTTGCCGAGCTGGAGCGGATGGCCGCCGCCGGCATCATTCAGGAGGACGAGCGCATTGAGCTGATCGGCGGGGAGATCGTGCCGATGGCGCCCAAAGGAAATCGGCACGAGATCGTCAAGATCGCCCTCAACCTGTATTGGGCCCGACGGCTGCCGGAACACCTGCTGTTTGCCACCGAAACGACCTTCCGCCTCAGCCAGGACACCTACCTCGAGCCGGACTTCGTGTTCTACGCCAAGGCAACCGGCATCGCGGGGCTCACCGCCGCGACGGCGAAGCTCGCGGTGGAGATCGCGGATACGAGCCTCGGCTATGATCTCGGGCGCAAGGCCGCGCTATATGCGGCTTTCGGCATCGCCGAGCTCTGGGTCATCGACGCCGTCAAGCTCGTGACCCGCATTCATCGCGACCCGAGCCCGACCGGCTATCGCTCCGCCGGCGATCTGTCCGCAAGCGAGCGGCTGATCCCCGCCTCGATCCCCGAACTTGCCGTCGTGCTGTCGGAGCTTGAACTGCACTAAAGTCCGCTGGCGTGCGAGCGGCCGATCCCGCACGCGCTGCAGCGCACCGCGCTGCGCCGCGCCCGGGACGCGTCCTGCCAAAGGCACTCGCACGCGCGCCTTGCCATGACGCGCATTTTCGGCCAGTCAGAGGCATGATCACCCGCGCCCTCGCCGCCCTCCTCTGCAGCGTCGTTCTCGCCGCAGCCCCCGCCCGCGCCGCGCAGTGCGGCGGAGATTTCGACACCTTCATTGCCGCGATGTCGCGCGAGGCGGCGGCCGCCGGCGTCTCGCAACAGGTCATCGCCAGCGCGTTCGCCGGCATCTCGCACGATCCGGCCGTGATGGCCTTCGACCGGCGCCAGCGCTACACCTTCCGCAAGAGCTTCGAGGAATACGCGCGCACGCGCGTCACCGAGGCCCGCCTCAAGCGCGCCCGCACGCTGATGGCGCGCCATGCCGCGCTGCTCGCGCGCGTCGAGCGCCAGTTCGGCGTGCCGCAGACGATCATCATGGCGATCTGGACCATGGAGACCGACAACGGCGGCGACATGGGCAAGCTCCCGGTGATCCGCACGCTGGCGACGCTCGCGCACGACTGCCGGCGCACCGAGCTGTTCCAGCGCGAGCTGATCGCGGCGCTGCAGGTCGCGCAGCGCGGCCACCTGCCGTTGCGCGACATGCTCGGCGCCTATGCGGGCGAGATCGGCCAGACCCAGTTCCTGCCGTCGTCCTACATCAAGTACGGGGTCGATTTCGACGGCGACGGCCGCATCGACTTGCGCCGCAGCGTGCCGGACGTGTTCGCCTCGACCGCCAACCTCTTAAAGGTGAGCGGCTGGAAGCCGGGCGCGCCGTTCGGCGAGGGGACGGCGAATTTCGAGGTGATGCACGAGTGGAACCGGTCGGTCGTGTACCGCAAGACCATCGGCTACTTCGCCGAACAGCTGGGGGGATATTGAGCTTTCGCCGCGCCAGGAAGCGTCGGGATGACCGTTGCGGTCGCCGCAACGCTTAAGACCCGGAGGGCGCCCACAAGGGGCGCCCCCACGGTCAGCCCCGGGTCATGGCTGCGTCGGCTCGCCGTAGCGCAGCCGCAGCAGCCTCGGCTTCGTCGCCGGCTCCCTGGACAGCGCGAACAGCTGGTCGAAGACCCGGTCATCGAGATCGCCGACCGCCTCGCCGCCGAGGCCTTCGATGATCGGGCTCACGGTATTGCTGTGTGTGACCACCACCACGACCTTGTCGGCGGCAAGCGCCTTCACGCCGTCGACAACGGTGTCGATGTGCTTGTGCGGTTGATTGGGGCCGTCGATCGCGACCGACGTGATGGCGAGCTCATCGCCGAGGGCGCTCTTTAACGGCTTGAGCGTGCGCTGCGCGCGCTGCGCCGTGCTGCAGAAGGCGACGCTGACGCCGCACTCCGCCAGCATGCGCCCCAGCAGTTCCGCGCGCTTGACGCCCGCGTCCGAGAGATCGTCGACGCCCGGCGGCTGACGCCGCTTGTCCGCATGGCGCAGCACGAACACGATCATGCCGGTCCTCGGGGCGAGGAGGCGCGCGGCCTTGCGTCCCACATCAGGTCCTCTTCCGGCGCGCGGCGGATGGTCGAAGGGCGCTCCGCCCACGGCCCTCGACGTTACCACGTCAAGACCGGTCGCAGAAATCGGAAGAGGCTATCGGTGGCCCGGCTCAACCACCGAGCGCCGCGAACTCAAGCGTTACCAGATCGCGAACGGGTTCGTGTTCTTGAAAGATGTTCGGTAAACTAGCGCGTCCGACATCTGGATCGGCAATAGAATTGCGGAGCGAGCGTGATGGCTAACCGGGCGAGAAAAGCAGCGAGCGTCCGCCGCGCGGCCAAGAGACGGAAGGTTGCCCGACGCAAGACCTCCGCCCGCGCGAAGGCGAAGCGACGCATCGTTGCCCGGACGAAGAGCTCCACCCGCGTCGGCCCGAAAGCGACACGACGGACGGTGGCCCGGGCGGCCGCGCAAGGCCCGGTGGTCGAGGCGCTCAAGGCGCAGATCGCGGCGGGGAAGATCATATTCGACGCGCCCAACGAGACGCGGCTCAAGAACCAGCTGCTCGGGCTCAATAACGGCACCAGGGTCACCGGCAAGCTGCAGTCCTTGGTGCTGGAACTGTCCAGGTTGGCTGCGCGCCGCATCCGCATCAGTTCGCTGGTGCGCTCGTCGGGACATCACGGCTCGGGACGAGCGGTCGATATCGGCAACGAAGAGATCGCCGGTGCGCTGCTGCCGCAGGTGGCAACCGATGCCAAGGTTGCGGCACTCGCGATCGACGAGCTGATCTTCGACGCAACCGTCGCCGGCGCGTCGCCCCGCAACAAGTGGAACTACGATCGAGGGGTGAAGCACAATTTCAACGCCGCAACGCTCGACCAGCACAGGGACCACATCCATTTCGCCGTCAAAGCCGGATAGCGGTCCTTGTGTTGCTCATCGCGCATCGCCCATCGAGTCGAGCAGCCAAGGCGAAGCGCCCCGACGCTCCGCCTTGACCGTTCGCTCGTTTGGCGGCCAGAAATGCCACGAAACGTCCCGGACGGCTTGCGCTCGTCAGCGCCGCAATTCCGAAGGGGGCGCGTGCCGTTCCGGCCGGGGTTTGCGCGCGCCGTTGCAACGCTGCGTCGTTGGAGTACAATTCACACCCGACCCGGTAGATTGCCCATGAGCGCCGCCATCTCTGTTGCGATATTGGCTTCGGCCATCTCTGCCTCCGTCGCCCCCGACGGCAACGTTGCAAATGAAAACTTGCGGGCGCGCATTCCGCAGATCTGGACGGCGCAATTCCAGCCGCAGGTCCCGATGGGGCGCGTGTGCGTCACCAAGTTCGGAAGCTGTCCGATCCCGCCGCGCCCGCTCAACACGCAATGCTACTGCGGGAACGTCGCGGGCACCGCCCGCTGAACCCGCGAATCTTATCTGTTGGCGGCGGCCGTTGACGGCAGCGCTGGATTCTTCGGCGCTTGCTCGGCCGGACAAGTATTGTTGCCGCCCGCGACGGTCACCATCAGCGGTCCGGCAACACCTTCGCTGGTCCACACCTGCAGGGGACGCATCGCGCGATCGTCCTTTTCCCACTCCGCTCGACCGTTCACCGGCTTGAAGGTCGCGACGATGCCCCGCATGTCGGGAAGAACGGCGACCTCGTCGGCCCTCTGACCGCCCAGGACCACGACGCTGCTGCGCCAGAGGCGATGCCCCGGAATCAGGATTTCGGCGCGCTCGCAAGCTTGAACGAAGAGGTTCTCCGGCAGCCGCTCGAGCGAGATCGAGGGCTTGCGGCTGTCGCGGCGACCGGGCTCGGTAAGCAACGCATCGAGCGATTCATAGTCGATAGGCAAGGGTATCGAGTAGGGCCGCGAGGTAGTCGATTCCTCCCGGACGTCGAACGTCCCATCGTCATTGACCCAGCCGGTCGTCACTTGCACCTGCGCCTTTTTCCACCAGGTCGGAACGGTGATAAGGCCGGAGAGCGACCGCTGGGTCGGCAGCATGGGCCGATGCAGCCGGATTCCGCCGTCGTCCTTGGTGTCGGTCGGCGGCGAAAGTATCCAACCAAAGCTCAAATCTTCCTTGGTGGCGCCGGTGTTCTCGCATCCCAGCGACGCCGCCTTGGAGCAGAGCGGACCCGAAAAACCGACGGCCGAGCTTTGCGGCGCCACCGCGCGCACGACCCGGCGATAATAGTTGCTCAGCCCGCCCGAGGCGCCCGCAGCCTTGCCGTCGACGGCAAGCGCATCCGACTGCGCCACGTCGGAGGCGGTGTCGCCGACAAGCAGGTCAATGCGCGGAAGCGTCGCGTAGGTGTAGGTCTGCATGTCGACAATCTGATTGACGAAGTTCAGGAACCCCACAGGCAGGGAAATGCCTTTGGCGGAGCTCAAACACGTGCTGTGGGGGGTGAGGTCCTGGGCGGCCTGGACGTTGGCGAAGGCGCGATGGAGATTCTGCGGCTTGAAGATATAGGGGGGCAGCAGCGAGTCATCGGTTCCTGCCGATGCGTCGCTACGGAATGCACCAAGCTCGAATTTGACGGGATCGCGCTCGTCGACCCGCGCCGGATAGGTCGACCTCAACGTAAATCCAAAGCTCTGGCCGTCCGCAATCGCGCACTTGTTGGCTTCGGCAGCGTTGCCGCCTGCGGCCGACCTACTCTGCGCAGGGGTCAGCAGTTGCTCCACTTCCTTCAAATGGAAGGAAAACAGGTCGGCCTGCCGGGCGACCAAATCGAGTTCGGGCAGCGTCCGCGCGCCCGGAGGATCGCACAGCAGGATCGACACGAAACGATCGAGCGTTTTCGATTGAATGAGCGACGCCGTTGCGGAACGTTCGGGACATTGAACCGCCTCCGCCTGCAGCTTGCCCACTTTCAAGCTGGAGTCGCCGACGACCGCAATGCCTATCCGCCGTACCGCATAGCTGAGCAGAGCCTCGCGCAATTTGCCTTCCTCGGCGGACGGCGGCAGCGCGGCATTGCCCACGAGCATGTCCTCGACGTCCTTGACGGCAGGCTCGGGGTCGTCCGGGGCGGCCACGTCCGGGCTTTCCGCGGCCTTGGTCAGGATCAACTTGGCAAGGAAATGAAAGCGGTGATCGAGCGCCACCACGCCGGCGGCCGGCGCATCCTTCTCAAACTTGCCGCGCACCTTGTCGCGCATGTCGCGCAGCCTCGACAGCCGGATCGCGGCCTTGGAGAAGCGATCCTTGTCGCTCTTCTCCGCCAGCATCGAGAGGAAATCGGTATATTCACCAAACCGGAAACTGTTGGCATCAAAGCGGCGCAGCAAATCCCACAGCGCGTTGTTGAGACGATCCTTCAGTGAGCTTCGCCACTGATTGTAGAGCTCGTAGTCCTGCAGCACCGGATTTTCCTCGGCGCCCGCAAATCCCGCAAACAACGAAGGATTGTCGACATAGGCGAAGAAGTATTCCTCCGCCGTGCGCGGCCGCTTGCTCCGCGCGGCCGACGCCGGCGCGGATTTCCCCGTGTTGCCGCCGCCAGCGCCAGGGTTGGGGCCGGCGCCGGCGACCTCCGACGCCCCTGCGCCGGCGGCGTCGCCGCGGGCGATGTGCACGTGTACGAAGGCGGGCTTGCGCGTGTTGTTCCCGGGAATGACCGAGACGTCGAACTTCAAGAGATAGATCGTGGTCCCACGAATATCGTGGCGATCATCGAGCTGGTTTTCGATCAGCTGCCCGCGGACGAGCTCGCGATACGCATTCTGCATCAGGAAATAGAGCGGCGGAGGAATCGGCGGCGCCTGCGCGCTGCCGGTCGCGCCGCCAGGCTGGTCGGCCGCAGAGGCGTTGGCTGGAGGATTCCCGCCGGACGATCCCCCGCCTCGGCTCAAATCCACCTGCAGGCTGCGCTTGGCCTGATCCGTGATCGAGACAACTTCGGATGGGGTAAAGCTGACGTCCTTCCTCAGCACGTCACGCAACCAGCTCTCCTGCACGAAGCGGTCATTGACCAGCCGCTCCCGGGTGTAGATTTGCGGCGTCTCGATGAAGATCGTGCCGTCGGTACGAGGCGCGAGTGCGCCCCCACGGAACAGCATGAATGCGCCATAGCCCGCCGCCAGCAGCAGCGGGACGGCCAAGAGCCACTGTACGCGCAATATGGGAGCGAGGAACTTGAACATTGCGCGGAGTGCTGTTCCTCCCTGTTCGGATCGACCGCTAGTCTCGGAAAAACCGCGCGGTCGTCAACGTCCGCGCCGCGGCGCAGCCTCCGGAGTGGCCGCGGCCGCGGGCTCGGGCTGGGCGCTGCCGCTGGGTGCCCGCGGCTGAGTGCCGCCACCCGGTGCTCGGGGTTGAGTGCCGGCACTGGGTGCCCGGCAATTGACCAGCTTTGGCGGCTGCCCCTCACATCGTTGGTATAGGCCGTAGCCGCTGGCGCATACGCCCGGATTAACCGGTTGCGAAACGATCGGGCAGTCTTGCTGAGCTCGTGCATCGAGGGCGACCGGCAAGATCGTGACCACCGCCGCGACACACAACGCGAATCGCGATGTCCGAAATCGTCGCGTAGACATGCCAACGCTCCGAGTTCATGCACCACAGCAACCGTAGATCAGGGGAGTTTCACGGGCAAGCTCAAATTGAATGGGATGAAATCGCACGCTCAAAGATGCGTGCGCCTGCGTTCGCTCGCGCACACGCGTAAGGCGCGTCGCAATGCTCGCGGGCGCGCGGACTTTAGGTTGAAGGCCAGGGCTGGGGGTCTCGGGGGGCCGCGGAGCGCTTCGAGCAGCCGGGCGAGGCCGCCGGTCTGCCCGCGTCCGCAATTTCTCAGCACGCAAGCTTCGGCACCATCCCCTGCTCCGCCGCGCCGTCGGTGAACACGCGCCGCACGCGCGCCCAGTAGAGCGCGCCCTGGCACATCGGGCACGGAATCGCGGTCGAGTAGACGTCGCAATCGGAGAGATCGCGCGTGGCGAGCCGGCGGGCGGCGTCGCGCACCGCCAAGAGCTCGGCGTGCGCGGTCGGATCGGAGTGGAGTACCACGTAGTTGCGGCCCTCGCCGACGATCACGCCGTTGCGCACCACCACGGCACCGTACGATTGGTCGCCCTCGCGCACCGCCTGGTCGCGCAGGGCGCGCGCATGGGCGAAGAACGCCGCCCTGGTCGGTTCGGGCGGCTGCCGGATCGGCGCGTCGGCCCTGGCCTGTGCGGCGGCAGACGTTGGGCGCAGCGCTCCCAACGGCGCCAGCGCCAGCGCGGACAAGAGGCGGCGGCGGGTTTCGTTGTGCGTGGCCATGCGTGCTGCTCCACAGTTCCGACAGCTCGCCCTCACGTCATTGCGAGCCGGAGGCGAAGCAATCCGGAACGCAGAACATAGGGCGGATTAGCGAAGCGCAATCATGATCCGCCATTCGGCATCACCATGGCGGACTGCGTCTTCGGCTAACCAGCCCTACGGCTGCGTCGCTTCGCGCCTCGCAAATAACGAGCCGCGCGCCCGCCTCAGTGCGATTTGCGGCTGCGGTTCGGCAACTTGCTGCGCCTGGTGCTGGCGAATTCCTCGAGCTGCCGCTCGCTCATCGATTCGGCCATCTGACGCGAGGCACCCTTTAGGCTCGACTTCCGCCGTTCGCCGCGCTTTGCGGACAGCGCGGCGCCCGCCGCCATCTGCTGCTTCTTGGATCTGGCCGGCATTGCTGTTTCCTCCACTGAACCTACCGGTTCAAGCGGCCGGCGCTGAACTTGTTCCATTCGGCAGCAGGGGAGGTCAGCCCCGATCGGTAAGCCGGCTACTCCGCCCCCTCGATGAAGCGGACGTCGCGCTCAGCCCCATTGCCGAGCGCGGCGAGTGCCGCCTGGTAGGCCTCGCTGCGATAGGCCGCCTCGGCACGCTCGACGCTATCGAACTCCACGATCACCGTGCGCTGATCGACCCCGGCCTCCAACACCTTGGCCGGCATGCCGCGGGCGAGGAAGCGGCCGCCGGCAGCGGCGAGCGCCGGACCGGCAAGCTTCGCATAAGCGGCGAGCGCCGCCGGATCCGAAATCGAACGGTAGCACGATATCCAGTACGCCTTGGCCATTCGGGGCTCTCCCAGTGTTTGGCTGGACCGTTGCTCAGGAAGGCCAGCATAGCGTATCGCACCGCCACGTACCGGGCCCTTGAGGACACGCGTTGTCGCTACTGCGGGCCACGGCCCCTGACTTCCGCCCGACCCGGCGTGCGGTAGCGATGGGGTCGCCGAAGTCAACGAATTCGACCTTGCGTTCCGGGCGCTGATCCCGCACCCCATGTCGACGGCGACCGCCGAGCCACAAAATGGCTGCCGTTCGAGGCGCAGAATCAACGCCGGCGCGTACCCGCAAGCGAATGCGGCTTTGCAGAGCGGTTGCCGGCTGTGCCAGATTGGGGCCGCCCAGCCGCGACCTGCACCCCCGATGACCGTCCTATCCGTCAATCACGTCACCACCTACCGCTACAGGCGGCCGGTATCGTTCGGCGAGCATCGCGTCATGTTCAGGCCGCGCGACAGCTACGATCAGAAGCTGCTCGACGCCGCGCTGGCAGTGACACCGGTGCCGAGCGATCTGCGCTGGCTGCACGACGTCTCCGGCAACTGCGTCGCGATCGCGGAATTCGACGGACGCAAGGCGGAGGAACTGCGGTTCGAGAGCCATATCCGGCTCGACCATTCGCCCGACAACATCCCGGACTTCCGCATCGAAGACTACGCCCGCACCTATCCGTTCTCGTACCGCGCCGAGGAGATGCCGGAACTGGTGCCGGCGATCGAGCGGCAATACTCCGACCCCGACCAGGCGGTGTACCGCTGGGTACGCAAGTTCCTGCACAACGGGCGCGCGACCGACACCGCCAAGCTGTTGATGACGCTCACCGCCGCGATCAAGGAGGGCTTTGCCTATGAGCGGCGCTACGAACCGGGCACCCGCGATCCGGCGCTGACCCTCAAGCTCGAGCGCGGCAGCTGCCGCGACCTCGCCTTGCTGATGATCGAAGCGGTGCGCTCGCTCGACCTCGCCGCGCGCTTCGTGTCGGGCTACCTGTACGTCGCCGATCACGACGGCGCGCAGAACGTCGGCGGCGGATCGACCCACGCCTGGTGTCAGGTCTATCTGCCGGGCGCCGGATGGGTCGAGTTCGATCCGACCAACGGCATCGTCGGAAACCGCGACCTGATCCGCGTCGCGGTCGCGCGCGACCCGGCACAGGCCGTCCCGCTGTCGGGGATCTGGCGCGGCGCCAAAGCCGATTATGTCGGGATGACGGTGGACGTCCAGGTCCGGTCGCAAGTGGCGCGCGCAACAACCGAGCGGAAGCGCAAGGCCGCCACCTGATCACCGCACAAAATTGAAGCGGAACCGATCGCCATCTGCCTCGACCAGCCCGGCCGTCGGGTGCGGAAAATGCACCGGCAGAACGAAAGCTCCGGTGCCCGCGATCTCGGCAAGGAATCGCCTTCGCGACTGCACGCCCTGTACTGGGTCCCAATCAAAGATCGTGAACCAGCCCGGCTCGCGAATCTGCAGCGCGTGGTGCATCAAATCGCCGGTCACGACTGCACGCTGACCGCCGGAGCGGATGTTGACGCAGCAATGGCACGGCGAATGACCCGGCGTCGGCGTCAGCCATACGGTATCGTCGAGCTCATAGTCATCGTCCACCAGCAGCGCCTGGCCGGCCGCGACGACAGGCTCGCAGTTGAACCGCCACACGTTCCCGGGCGGGTTATCACCCCGCTTTGTTGCTTCTTCCCAGGCGGCGTATTCGCGCCGGTGGAATATGTACTTCGCGCGTGGGAACGTCGGTACCCAGCGTCCGTCACGCAGCACCGTGTTCCAGCCGCAGTGATCGATGTGGAGATGGGTACAGAACACGAAATCCACGTCCTCGAAGCGCAGGCCGGTCGCATGAAAACCGTCGAGCCAAGGCTGCTTGGGAAAATCGAATGGCGGAGGATAGTTCTTGTCCTCGCCGGTGCAGGTATCGACCAGGATCGTGTGTCGCGGCGTGCGCATGATGAAGGTCTGATAGGTGATCACCATCTGGCCGGACGCGGCATCGAACACCACGGGGTCGAGCTCCGCCAGGTGACGCTTCCCAATCTCGGCATCGTAGTTCGGGAACATATCCTCCGGCCGCCGCCGCGGTCCGTCACGTTCGATGATGCTGGTGATGGTGACGTCGCCGATGTTCAGCGCTTGCATCTCGTCTCCTTTCGTGGGCGGTGTCAGCCGACGTGTAGCGGCATCAAACCGGGGATTGGCCACGGCGCCCAGCGCGGCTATCCTTGCAGCCGCACGGGACATCATGCCATGGCCTCGATCCTCGAAAAGCTTCTGTCCCTGTTCGGCGGCGGACGCGACGGCGGCCCCGGGAAACCGGCTGCGTCTTCATCGGTCGAATATCAGGGCTTCACGATCCGCGCCGAGCCGTACAAGGAGGCCGGGCAGTATCAGACCGCCGGCGTGATCATCAAGGAAATCGACGGCGTCACCAAGGAGCATCGCTTCATCCGCGCCGACCGCTACGCTTCGCTCGACGATGCCATCGCGTTCACGCACGCCAAGGGGCGCCAGATCATCGACGAGCACGGGCGAATTCACGGGCGCGGACTGTTCGACGGTTGAGGATGCCTTGGACCTCGGCCGAGGCCCGGACGGGTCGAGCCCTCGGCACCTGGCGCTTCGCTCGGGCTGCATCCTTCGAGACCCGCGCTGGGCGCGACGGCTCACGATCAGGCCCGATCGCTCACCCGCGCCATTTGATCGAGCATCCCATGCTGGGGAGTTGCTCGGCCGGCCCGCTCCCGGTCTCCGCCACCTGGCGCATGGCCTCGTAAAGGTCGCGGCGGGCGTCCGGGACCGGCGCGGTGCGCGAAGCGTCGAGGCGGCCGCGGTACTGCAACTGGTCGCGTGCGTTGAAGCCGAAGAAGTCGGGCGTGCATTGCGCCTCGTAGGCGCGCGCCACCTCCTGGGTCGTGTCGATCACGTAGGGAAACGTGAACGCGTGCGTACGCGCGAACGCCTGCATGTTCTCGAAGGAGTCCTGCGGGTAGCTCTTGGTGTCGTTCGGCATGATCGCGATGCTGCCGATGCCGAGCGCGGCCAGTGCCTGCGCCTCCTCGACCAGCCGGCCGATCACTGCCTTCACATACGGGCAGTGGTTGCAGATGAAGGCGACCAGCGTGCCGTTGCGGCCGCGCACGTCGGCAAGGGTGTAGTTCCTGCCGTCGGTCGCCTGCAGGGAGAAATCCCGCGCCTTCCAGCCGAAGTCGCAGATGCCAATCTTGGTGAGCGCCATTCACCGCCTCCTTGGTGTCGAGCCCTGCCTGTCGGATCATCCCACGGGCGTCGGGCGGGTGTATAGTGCGGTCCGGCCTGGTCGGAGGAGCTCTCATGAACGCGCTCGCGAAAGCTTGTGTGCTCGCGCTCGTCCTGTGCGCCCCGGCAACGGTGACCGCCGAGACGAAGACTCACCGCCTTGCGATTCACGTTTCGGAAGATCAGGCCGACAAGATGAACATGGTCCTCAACAATGTGAGGAACGCGATCGAATATTTCGAGGGCAAGGGCGAGAAGGTCGAGGTGCGGGTGGTAGCCTATGGGCCGGGCCTTGCCATGTTTCGCGACGACATCTCGCCAGTGAAGGACCGGCTCAGCGAATACCGGAGGAAGTACGCAAACGTGTCGTTCGTCGGCTGCCGCAACACGCTGGACGGCATGTCGAAGCGCGAGAGCAGGCAGATCGCGCTGGTCGGCGAGGCGATCGAAGTCGCGACTGGTATCGGCCATCTGATCGAGTTGCAGGAGCAGGGCTGGACCTACATCCGGCCGTAGTGCGTCCCGGACTTGGCGCCGCAGGCGACTTGCGCCGGAGGCTAGGGACCGTCCATGCTTGATCGACAGGACCGACCGGAAGGACAGCCGCGAGGGAGTGCTACAGATGCGTAGCTTGGTGTGCGTGGCCATGGGGGCGCTCGGCTTGACATTGGCAGGGGCGGCACCTGCAGCTGCGGACGGAAAGGGCGAGCGGCCGAAGGCCGCCGAACAGAGCCGTGCCGCGAAGGTCGTGCGGACAGCCCGGGTCGTGCGTGCGGTGCGGCCATGTCCCGGTGCCCGCCTGGGCTTCGCCTACGAGACCGGCCAGGGCGTGCCTCAGGACTACGCGTTCGCGGCCTATTGGTACAGCCGCGGCGCCGAATGCGGCGATCCCAATGCCCAGCACCTGCTCGGCCTCATGTACGATCGCGGCTTCGGCGTCCCGCTCGACCATGTTGAGGCGCACAAGTGGCTGAACCTGGCGGCGGCCCGCGCCGGCCCCGCCAACCGCGAATATTACGCCCGCATCCGCAACGCGGTGGCGTCCAAAATGACCTTCCCGGAAGTCATCGAGGCGCAGCGGCGGGCGCGCGAGTGGTGGCAACCGAGGGCGGTCGCGGCCCGCCGCGCCTACTGAGGCTGCCTTCGCGCGATCTCGTCAAGCCGCGCACTGTGGCGGCAGGTGCGGACGGCTCCGTGCGCCAAACCGAGTAGAAACGGCGCCAATCACGCTGCGCGCGACCTCACACCACCACGGTAAGCCGCTTGGCGGCGCGGGTGATGCCGGTGTAGAGCCAGCGGTCGCGGCTGTCCGGAAAGGCATAGCTCTCGTCGAACAGCACGACGTCGTCCCATTGCGAGCCCTGCGCCTTGTGGACCGTGAGCACGTAGCCGAAATCGAACTCGTCGTAGCGCTTGCGCTGGGCCCATTCGACCCCTTCGAGCGCGCCGGTAAAGCATTCGGGGCGCACCGAGACCTTGACGATGCTTGCGTTGGCGTCGTCCTCCGGCTGCAGGCGCATGCGCAGGATCCCCGCCCTGCGCGCCCGGCGCTCATGCACGGTCCACAGGCCGCCGTTGAACAGGCCCTTGCGGCGGTTGTTGCGCAGGCACACGAGCTTGTCGCCTGCCACCGGCAGCGGCTCGGCAAAGCCGCGCCGCACGCGGATGCGCACATTGTAGGCGCGGCGGGTGGCGTTGCGGCCGACCAGGATCTGGTCGGTCTCGAGCGCCCGGCTCGGGTCGAAGGCGTCGCGCCGCACCACCGCCGTCAGGCCGTCGATTCCGGGCGCCAGGCGCTCGCCGGCGCGCACCTGCATCGAGAGCCGCACGATCGGGTCGTCCCGCGCCTGGCGGTGCACCTCGGTCAGCATCGCGTCGGGCGCGGCGGTGGTGAAGAAGCCGCCGCCCTGGATCGGCGGCAGCTGCGCCGGATCGCCGAGCACGAGCACCGGAGCCCCGAACGACAAGAGATCGCGCCCGAGCTCCGCGTCGACCATCGAGCACTCGTCGATGACGATCAGCTTGGCGCGCGACGCGGGCGCGTCATGCCAGAGGTCGAACGTCGGCGTCTCTTCCCCGCTTTCGCGCGCCCGATAGATCATGCTGTGGATGGTCGAGGCGTTGATGCAGCCTTTGCCACGCATCACCAGCGCCGCCTTGCCGGTGAAGGCGGCGAACAGCACCCGGCCGTCAACACCCTCGGCGATGTGCCTCGCCAACGTGGTCTTGCCAGTGCCGGCGTAGCCAAACAGGCGGAAGACTTGCGGCGTGGCGCCGGTGCCCGCCTTGGTCTGCAGCCACGCGGCGACGGCTTTGAGCGCGGCATCCTGATGGGGCGAGAAGACGGGCATGGAATCAAGCGAGCTGCATCCGGTCGGCGGCTCGAACCTATCCGTTCTGGTGGACGCGCGCGACGCCCGCCTGCGCGCTCAGGAAGAGCTGCGGGCCCGCCTTGAAACGAACACAGCGACGTGCCATATGACCGCCAGCGGATCAGAGGCCCGACCTTCGGGCCGTTTGCGGGCCGCGTGAACGAATTCCCACAAAAGTCGGATTTCGGCCCGTCATTGACCAATCCGCGACTCCTTTTCGACAGCCCAGACCACGCGGGGTGTCTCAAGACCCATCCGCGACCACCGGCGCCTGCCTGATGCAGCGCGGGGCGCGGACAACCGAAAGATTCGCTTTGACATCATTTAACGATTTCGGCCTCGCAGAGCCGATCACACGCGCGCTGGCGCAAGAAAACTATACGACGCCCACTCCGATCCAGACCGATGCCGTGCCACTGATCCTCGCTGGACGCGATCTGATCGGCATCGCCCAAACCGGCACCGGCAAAACGGCAGCGTTCGCGCTGCCGATCCTCCATCGCCTCGCGGCGCGACCGGCGGAAGCTGAACGCAGATGCTGCCGCGTGCTGGTGCTGTCGCCGACGCGCGAGCTGTCGGCCCAGATCCTCGACAGCTTCCGCACCTATGGACGCCATCTGCGGATCAGCTCCGCGCTCGCGATCGGCGGCGTGCCGATGGGCAGGCAGGTTCGGGCGCTGATGGGAGGCGTCGACGTGCTCGTCGCCACCCCAGGTCGGCTGCTCGACCTCGTCGGCGGCAATGCCCTGCGCCTCAACCAGGTCGAGACTCTGGTGCTCGACGAAGCCGACCGCATGCTCGACATGGGTTTCATCCACGACATCCGGAAGGTCATCGCCAAGCTGCCGGCCGCGCGCCAAACCCTGCTGTTCTCGGCCACCATGCCGCGCGAGATCGCCGAGCTCGCCGATGAAATGCTGCGCCATCCGGCGCGGGTGGCGGTGACGCCGGCTGCCTCGACGGTCGATCGGATCGCCCAGCGTGTCATCCACACAGAGCGCGCCGCGAAGCCGGCGCTGTTGCTCGCGGTGCTTCGCGACGAACCGATCGAGCGCGCGCTGGTGTTCACCCGCACCAAGCATGGCGCCGACAAGGTGGCACGCGGCCTCGCCAAGGCCGGCATCGCCGTAGAGGCGATCCACGGCAACAAATCGCAGGGCCAGCGCGAGCGCGTGATGGGGGCATTCCGTTCCGGCCGCATCAAGACGCTGATAGCGACCGACATCGCGGCCCGCGGCATCGACGTCGACGGTGTCAGCCACGTGATCAACTACGACCTGCCGAACATTCCGGAAAGCTACGTGCATCGCATCGGACGGACTGCGCGCGCGGGCGCGGACGGCATTGCCATATCGTTCTGCGGGGCCGACGAGGCGCCGTTCTTGCGGGACATCGAGCGACTGATCCGGATGACGATTCCGGCGACCGGGTGGGCATCCGGCCGCCAGGATGGGCCGCGCGCGCACCATCGGCGCCAGGACTCGCGAAAGGCGCCCGCCGCCGGCCGCCGGCCGCTGCAGCAGAACGGGCACGCCCCGCACCAAACCCACGCGCCCGCCTACGACGGCCGCATCGGCGCGGTTGCGTTTTTGCGGCGTGGGGATAAATCTCGGCGCCGCCAGGCGCCGGGCGGCAGCGAGCATCGGGCCAACTGACCGAGCCTCGGCGGGAGAGGATTGCAAATGGCGAAAGAGGATCTGCTGGAGTTCGACGGCACCGTCACGGAAGTGCTCCCGGACGGCAATTTCCGGGTGAAGCTCGACAACGACCACGAGGTGCTGGCCTACACGGCCGGCAAGATGCGCAAGTTCCGCATCCGCACCGGCGTCGGCGACAAGGTGGTGGTCGAGATGTCGCCGTACGACCTGCAGCGTGGACGCATCAGCTTCCGTCACAAATCGGCGACGCCGCCCGTGATCGGCTCGGGCCAGCGCAGGCCGCAATACCGGCGCTGAGGAAAGCGGCTCCCATTTCCGCCCCTCGTTGCCGGGACGCGCACGACTTGGCTCGTGCCGGGACCAACGCATGCTGACGAAGCCGAGCTGTGCGGTCATCACGCTGGAAGAGCACTACTGGGACGAGGAGCTTGCGGCGCATTTCGCCGGCCTCGACGCCGGCGCTCCGCCCGAACTGCGCAAGCGGCTGCTCGATCTCGGGGAGCTGCGCCTGAAGGAGATGGACGAGGCCGGCATCGATATCCAGGTCATCTCGCACGCCGCGCCTTCATTGCAGAAACTCGCCGCCGATGTCGCGGTGCCGCTCGGACGGCGCGTCAACAACCGGCTGGCAGCTGCGATCAGACGGCATCCGACCCGCTTCGCGGCCTTCGCCACCTTGCCGACCGCCGATCCGGCCGCCGCGGCCGATGAGCTTGCCCGCACCGTCAACGAGCTCGGCTTCAAGGGCGGCATGATCCACGGGCTTGCCAACGGGCAGTTCGTCGACGACCAACGGTTCCGGCCGATCTTTGCGCGCGCCGAAGCGCTCGACGTGCCGATCTATTTGCACCCCGCAATCCCGCATCCGGCGGTGATCGAGGCCTACTACAAGGAATACGCCAAGGACTTCCCGATGCTGCTGCGCGCGGCCTGGGGCTATACGCTCGAGACTGCGACCCAGGCGGTCCGCATGGTGCTATCCGGCGTGTTCGAGGCGCATCCGCGCCTCAAGCTCGTCCTCGGTCACCTCGGCGAGGGCTTGCCGTTCCTGCTCTGGCGCATCGATCACGCGCTGGCCCGGCCCGGACAGAAGCCGGTGCATTTCCGCGACACGTTCCGCAGCCACTTCCATGTCACGACCAGCGGCTTCTTCTCCGATTCGGCGCTGCTGTGCACGGTGATGGAGATGGGCGTCGAGCGCATCCTGTTCTCGGTCGACTATCCATTCGAGGCCAATCCGCCCGGCCCCCGCTGGCTCGAGTCCGTGCCGCTCTGTGACGATGACAAGGTCAAGATCGCGAGCGGTAATGCCCAGCGACTGCTGCGGCTATAGGCGCTGCGCGCCTCGCTCACAATGCCAGCGCGCGTGACTTGGCAAGCGCGCGATGGCTATCGAACAGCTTCGAGGCTGCGCGCGGGAATCCATTCTACGCGGCTAGCTTGTGCAGGTGGGCGTCGTGGTGCGCGAGGAACGCCCGCAGCCGTTGCGCGTAATCGGGCGCGACCGCATTGATAACGCTTGGCCGCGCGGCGAGCGCCGCTCGCCAGGCGCGGACTTTTGGGGTCGCGGCGAAGATGCCGTAGTCCGCGATCAGGTCGAACACGTCGAAATAGCGGAAGATCGGGCCGAATACGGCATCGACCAGCGCGAAGCGCTTGCCTGCGAAATACGGTCCCTCGCCCAGCGCCGCTTCGAGCCGGGCGAATTTGGCCGCAAGGTCGGCCGCCTTGCCGGCGGCGGCGACGGCATCCTTCGCGGTCTCGAAGCCCCAGATGTCGCCGAGAATCGACGAACCGAACTCGACCCAGCCGCGGTGGCGGGCGCGCTCGAGCGGATCGGCGGGGTGCAAGGGGTTCGGCTGGGTATCCTCCAGGTATTCGCAGATCACCGCTGACTCGAACAGCACGACTTCCGTGCCGTGGTCTGCGCGGATGCGCAACAGCGGAACCTTGCCGAGCGGTGAGATCGCCTTGAACCAGTCCGGCTTGTTGGCAAGGTCGATGGTGGTCCGGATGAACGGAACGCCCTTCTCGGTGAGCGCGATCGCGGCACGCTGCACATACGGGCAGAGGTGGTGGCTGACGAGTTCGAAAGTGGGCATGGGAGGCTCGCGCGAGACTCGAGGGGAACTGGGCCGGGCGAAGATCATCGGTGCGCCGGGGCAAGCCGCGCGGACGCAAGCGTGAGTGGGCGCGAGGGCGAGAGCGCGTAGGCGCCGTCGCCGAGCATCGCTTGCACCACGGACAGCACCAGCAGGTAGAGCGGATATTCCCACCCGCCATTGGGCGAGCCGAACATCCAACCGTTCCCGGCGTGCACCCACACCGCGCCCAAAAGAATCGGGGCAAGTGCGAGCGCGACCCAACGGGTCTGAATGCCGAGTACCAGCATGGCGCCGCCGATGGCTTCGGCGAAGAACACCGCGTAGGCGCTCCACGCCGGCAAGCCGAGCTGGCCGAAGAAGGCGGCGGTGCCCGGCAGCGTGAACTGGAACAGCTTGAGCACGACGCTGTGGGCGAGAAACATGATGCCCAGCGCCGCGCGCAGGACGAAGGCAGCATAGGGGGCGAGTCTGAAGTCGGTCATGGCGACATCTCCTTGCGAGATGCCGCCAAATATGATCTTGTGAAACTTGCAAGGAAATACGGCTCTCCCGCAATATAAGTTTGCGTTCATTGCAAAGTCAGCTCACCCTCGAAGACCTCCACCTGGTCGCCGCGCTCGGGGTGGCGGGGTCTTTGGCGCGGGCCGCGCGGCAGCTCGCCGTCGACCATTCGACCGCGTTCCGCCGGCTCGGCGGCCTGGAGCGGCGACTTGGGGTGCGCCTGTTCGAGCGCGCCCGCACCGGCTATGCGCCGACACCAGCGGGCGAGATCGCGATCGCCACCGCCCAGCGGGTGCTCGACGAGCTCGGTGGCCTGGAGCGGCGCCTGGCCGGCGAAGATCTGCGGCCAAGCGGGACGGTGCGCGTCACCACCAGCGATACCCTGGTCGAGTTTCTCGCCCCGATCTTTGCCGCCTTCCGGGTCGCGCATCCCGAGATCGTGCCCGAGGTCGTGGTATCGGGCGCGTTCTTCACCCTCACGCGCCGGGATGCCGATGTCGCCGTGCGCCCGGCGGCTGATCCCGGCGACGCGCTGGTCGGCCGCAGGGTTGGAACGATCGCGTACGCGATCTATGGGCTGCCGCGCTGGTTCGGCGAGGCGGGCACCGAGGTTTCCGCCGGCGCGGACTGGGTGGGAGTGGAGGAGAGCCTTGCCCACCTTGCGGCCGCCCGCTGGATCGCGGAGCACGTCGCGCCGGAGCGCATCGTGCAACGTGCGAACGCGCTGAGCGCGGTCCTGGCGGCGGTTCGGACCGGGCTCGGCGTGGCCCCGCTTCCATGCTTCGTCGGCGACGCGGTGCCCGCGCTCGCGCGCACGCCCGGCACGCTCGCGGAACTCGAAACGCCGCTGTGGCTTTTGACCCACCCCGACTTGTCGCGCGTGGCGCGCATTCGCGCATTCATGGATTTCGCCGCCGAGGCGATTGCGGCGCGCCGAGCGATCCTGGCCGGTCGCGGATGAACCGCCGGCTCGTGCCTGCGACGCGGAATCGGCGCAACGGCGAGTGAAGCGCGATGAAAATCCGAGCCGGATACGATATCAGCTACCAGTGTCCGCAGCCGACGCCGATGCTGCTCGAGCTCAGCATCCATCCGTCGCGCATCCCGGACCTCGCGACGCCGCATCAGATCGTCTTCGATCCGCCGATCCGCGCCACCGAGTACATCGACAGCTTCGGCAGCACCTGCACGCGCATCGTCGCGCCGCGCGGAAGCCTGAGAATCTCGGCCGATTTCATCGTGCGCGATTCGGGCAAGCCCGACGTCACGGCGCCCGACGCCACGCAAATCCCGGTCGAAGAGCTGCCCGACGAGGTGATGATCTACCTGCTCGGTAGCCGCTATTGCGACACCGACCTGCTGTCCGCGACGGCCTGGAAATTGTTCGCCGGCACGCCGCCCGGCTGGGCGCGGGTGCAGGCGATCTGCGACCATGTCAACGAGCGGCTCAGGTTCGGCTATGAATACGCGCGTCCGACCCGCACGGCGTGGGACGGCTTCCACGAGCAGCTGGGCGTCTGCCGCGACTTCGCGCACCTCGCCATCACGCTCTGCCGCTGCATGAACCTTCCGGCGCGCTACTGCACCGGGTATCTCGGCGACATCGGCGTGGTGCCGCCCGACGACACGCCGATGGACTTTTCCGCCTGGTTCGAGGTCTATCTCGGCGGCAGCTGGTACACGTTCGATGCGCGCCACAACACGCCCCGCATCGGCCGCATCCTGATGGCACGCGGCCGCGACGCAACCGACGTGGCGCTGACGACGACGTTCGGGCCCTGCACGCTGATGCGGTTCAACGTCCACACCGAGGAGGTGTTGGAAGGATAGCGCGGCTCAGCGCCGCGGCGTGCCGCCGAGCGCCATGACGGCGCAGCCGACGAGCGAAGCGACGGCGATCGCAAGATACGCCGACCCATAGCCGGCGCTGGTGCTGATCAGCCCGACGAGGGCCGGCCCGGCCGCGACGCCGATCACCGTCAACAGCATGCTGACCGAATAGATGCGGCCGTATTCGCGCGTGCCGAAGGCGTCGGCGAGCAGCAATTGCTGCATCATCAGGATGGTGCCGGACGTGGCCCCGAAAAAAGCCGTGGCGGCCAGGATGCCTGGTCCAGATGCCGCATGGGCGAGCAGCGCCAGCCCGATCGCCTGAACCGCCATCAGCGCCAGCGCGAAGACGCGCAGCGGGACGCTCATCATCAGCCAGCCGCTCGCCAGCCGGCCGGCGAGGCTGACCGCGGCGAACAGCGCAACCGCGAGCGCGGCCACCTGATCGTCGGCGCGGGTACTGGCGAGCCGGTAGATGTGGGCGATGCCGCCGACCTGGGCGCCCAGCGCGAACACGTAGGCGCCGGTGACGGCGACGTAGTAGCGCGTGCGCCATGCCTGGCTGAACGGGATGCCCGGCAAGGTGGCGGCCACACTGTCGCTGCGGCGCGCGACGCCGTCGGGCTCGAGCCCCATCGCCTGCGGGCGCGGGCGCACCACCAGCGCGGTCGCCGGCACCACGCCGAGAAAGAACACCAGGCCGAGCCAAGGCGCGGCGCCCGCCAAGCCGAGCTGCTTGATCGCGAGCGCGGAAAGCGGCGTGAGCACCACGCCGCCGAGGGAGAGCCCGGTGGAGGCGATCGCCAGCGCCTGCGGGCGGCGCACGTTGAACCAGCGTGCGACGATGGTGGAGATCGGCACCAGGCCGCAGCCGCCGAAGGTGAAGCCGAACAGCAGGTAGAAGGCGTGGAGCTGCCACGGCTCGCGCAACAGCCCGATGCATCCGAGCGCGAGCGCGCCGACCGACGCGCTGACGATGACCACGAGCCGCGCGTCGAAGCGATCGATCAAATGCCCGGCGAGCACGCCGCCGGTGCCGGAGCCGACGAAGAACAGCCCGCTGGCGAGACTGGCGACCGCCACCGGAAACCCGCGCTCGCTCACGAAGGCGTCGAGCAGCACCGAGATGTTGTAGAAGGCAAGCCCCGCCGTCGTGGTCGCAACCAGGCACAGCGCATAGGCGACGTACCAGCCGTAGAAGATGCGGCCGGACTGCAAGCCAGGATCGGACGGAGAGGGCGCCATGGCGATCGTGCCGGCGCGTTTAGCACGGAACGCCGGCTGCGCGAGCCGGCGCCCGGCCCCCCCCGCGCCTACAGTGCCGCTACGGCCGCGGCGGCCGCGCCGCGAGCAGCGGCTCGCTCATCCCCGGCACGCCGACCAGCACCAGCGCAGTCAACAGCGCGGTCTGCGGGCCGAGATACGCATTGGTCGGCTTGTACCACTCGCCGAGCGAATGCCAGCCGGCGCCTTCGCCGCCGCCCCCAATGGTGACGGCGGGGATGCCCAGCGACATCGCGATGTTGGAATCGGTGCTGGACCCGACAAACGTCACCCGCGGCTGGCGGCTGACCGCCGCAACCGCGCCGCGCGAGGCCTGCACGATGGCCGCCTCCTCGGGAACGGTGCCCGCCGGCCGGTCGCCGATCAGCTTGATGTCGACCGAGATCTTGTCGGACTTCCAGCGCCGGTTCTCGTCCGCCACCGCCTCGCTGACGAGGCTCAGCACTTTCTTTTCCAGCCGGAGCAGTTCCCCGGTCTCGTTCGAGCGCATGTCGACCGTCATCCGGGCATCGCCCGCGATGGCGTTGACCGAGGTGCCGCCGCGCACGGTGCCGACCGTGAACGTGGTCTTCGGCTCGTTCGGCGTCTCGAGCTCGGAGATCTTGGCGATGGCGCGGCCCATGGCGTGGATCGCACTCGGCAGGCCGAACTCCTGGAAGCTGTGCCCACCCGGGCCCTTGAAGCTGATCTCGTACCGGTGGCTGCCGGTCGCCCGGTTGACGATGCGGCTCACGTTCAACCCATCGATCGAGATGAAGCCGTCGATGTCCTTGTGCTCGCGGAACAGCGCCTTGACGCCGCGCAGGTCGCCGAGCTCCTCCTCGCCCACCGTACCGACGAACATGATGTCGCCGACGGTTTTGAGGTTGTTCGCGGTCATCGCCTGCAACAGCGAGAGCAGCGCGGCGAGCCCACGCGCATCGTCGCCGATGCCGGGCGCGTACAGGATGCCGTCCTTCTCCTTGACCTTCACTTCGGTGCCTTCCGGAAACACCGTGTCGAGATGGGCGGAGATGACGAGCTTTGGCTTGCCGCCGGTGCCTTTGCGTAGACCGACCACATTACCCTCGGCGTCGATGCTGGCATCGCTCAACCCGGCGTCCTGCATGCGCTTGAGGTAGTACTGCGCGCGCGTGCGCTCCTTGAACGGCGGCGCCGGGATCTCGGTGATCCGCTTCTGCTCCTCGAGCGTGCGGGCATCGTCGGCCTTGATCTGCTCGAGTGCTTTCGTCACGGCGGCGTTCGCGAGCACGGCCTCATAGGCGGCTTCCACTTTCGGGGCGAGCGGCGGAGCGCCGATTTCGGCCTGCGCCTGTGCCATCGCCGGCGACAGCATCGCGCTCACCATCACGGCACGCGCGATCGCAAGGTTTGATCGGCACATGTTCGAGCTCGGCATGATCGGCGCCTCCACTCGGCGCTGGCGGCGGTCGCGGCGGCGGCGGCACGATGTCGGTTCATGAAAAGCGCCTAACAGGTCGGCCGAGATTAACGGCAATTCCCTGCGCTCGGCTAGTCAGCGTTCACGCGGAAAGCCGACCCCGACGGCGTTTCTCCCGCGGCCGCCTCTGGGCTAGGATGCCCCTTCCATCGAAAGGGATCTTGGGCATGACCGAGCAACGAAGCCTGGAGCCGCCGAGCGTCGAGCCGCCAGCGGCCCTGACGCAAGGCTGGATCGACCAGCGCGTATTCGATCTCTACGACGAATACTGCCACGGACACATCGATCGCCGTGAGTTCCTGGCGCGCTCCGCCGCGGTGACGGTCGGAGGGCTCGCCATGGCGCAGGCGCTGCTGCCGCGCTATGCGCGGGCACAGACGATCTCCTTCACCGATCCGCGGATCAAGGCGCGCTACGTCACCTATCCGTCGCCGGGCGGCACCTCCGGCACGATGCGCGGCTATCTGGTGCAGCCGAGCGGCGCGGGGCCGTTTCCCGCCGTTCTGGTGATCCACGAGAACCGCGGGCTCAACCCGTACATCGAGGACGTCGCCCGCCGCGTCGCGACCGAAGGTCTCCTGGCGCTCGCGCCCGACGGGTTGTCGCCGGTCGGCGGCTATCCGGGCAACGACGACGACGGGCGGGCGCTGCAGGCCGGCCTCGACCAGGCCAAGCTGCGAACCGACATGGCCAACAGCGCGCGCCATCTCAAGGCGCACGCGCTCTCCAGCGGCAAGCTCGGAGTGACGGGCTTCTGCTGGGGCGGCGGTACGACCAATTTCCTGGCGGCGACGCTCGGCTCCGATGTGCAGGCCGGCGTGCCGTTCTACGGCGCCGCGGCCGAGACGGCGGCAGTGGCGGCGATCAAGGCGCCGCTCATGATCCAGTACGCCGAGAACGACGAGCGCATCAACGCGATGTGGCCGGCCTTCGAGGCGGCGCTCAAGGCTGCCGGTGTACCGTACGAGATGCACATCTATCCCGGCACCCAGCACGGCTTTCACAACAACTCGACGCCGCGCTACCACGAGCCGTCGGCGAAACTCGCCTGGGAGCGCACCATCGCCTTCTTCAAGAAGCACCTCGCCTGACGCCAAATCCCTCGGGCGCCCGCCAGCGACGGCCGGCGCGCGCCTGCCTCGCATTTGCTCGCGCCACCGCCCGTGGGCTAGACGAGAGCCTCGCGGACCCGCGTTCCCTGCGCGCGAGGACACCCATGCCAGGTCCACTGCACGGCTATCGCATCGTTGATCTCACCTCGATGGTTTCCGGACCGTCGGCCACCATGCTGCTGGCCGATCAGGGCGCCGACGTCATCAAGGTCGAAAACCCGGCAGGCGGCGGCGATCACACCCGCGCGGCCGCCAACCGGCGCGCCGGGTTCTCGGCCTCGTTCCTCAACAACAACCGCAACAAGCGCTCGGTCGCGCTCGACCTCAAGGCGCCGGGCGCGCTTCAGGCACTGCTGCGGCTGGCCGCCGACGCCGACGTGTTCATTCAGAATTTCCGCCCCGGCGTCGCCGAGCGCATGGGCGTCGGCGAGGCGGCGGTCCGGGCGGCGGCGCCGGCCATCGTCTATGTCTCGATCAGCGGCTTCGGCGAGGAGGGGCCCTTCGCGGCGAAGCCCACCTACGATCCGCTGGTGCAGGCGATGTCCGGGCTCGCGACCGTGCAGGCGGGAGCGGACGAAGCGCCGCCGCGGCTGGTTCGCACGATCCTGCCCGACAAGCTCACCGGGATCGTGGCGGCGCAGGCGATCACGGCGGCACTGCTTGCGCGGGCGCGCACCGGGGAAGGCCAGCATGTCCGACTGTCGATGCTCGATTGCGTGATCGCCTTCCTGTGGGGCTCGGACATGGGAAGCCAGACCTTCGCCGACGACCCGTTTCCGCAGCAGGAGGCGGCGAGCTTCATCGACCTGATCTACGCGACCTCCGACCACTACATCACGGTCGCGGTGCAGAGCGACCGCGAATGGACGGCGTTGACGCGCGCCCTCGAGTGCCCGGCGTGGCTGGAGGACGCGCGCTTCAAGAGCCCTGCACTGCGCCAGCAGAACATTGACGCCCGCCTGGCGATGACGCAGGAGGTGCTCAAGACCCGCCCCGCGGCCGAGTGGCTGCAGCGGCTGGAGGCCGCAGGCGTTCCGTGCGCGCCCGTGCTTACGCGCAGCGAGCTCCTGCGACACCCGCAGACAAAGGCGAGCGGCATCGTGATCGAGACCGATCACCCGGTCGCCGGCCGGCTGCGCCAGGCGCGTCCGGCGGCGCGGTTCTCGGGCACCCCTGCCGGCGTCCGCCGCGGTGCGCCGGCGCTGGGCGAGCACACGCACGAGGTGCTGGCCGAGCTCGGCTACTCGGCGGCGGAAATCGCCGCGCTCTCCGGCAAGGTGCCGGTCGCGGCGGAAGGGCACGGCGCATGATCGACTTCTACTACTGGCCGACGCCGAACGGCTGGAAAGTCGCCATCATGCTGGAGGAATGCGCCCTGCCCTACCGCATGATCCCGGTGAACATCGGCCGCGGCGACCAGTTCACGCCGGAGTTTACCGCCATCAGCCCCAACAATCGCATGCCGGCGATCGTCGACCACGATGCGCCGGGCGGACCGCTGCCGATATTCGAATCGGGCAGCATCCTCATTCACTTGGCCGAGCGCACCGGGCGGTTCATGCCGATGCGCAATCCCGGCCGTAAGGAAGCGCTGGAGTGGCTGTTCTGGCAAGTCGGCAATCTCGGCCCGATGGCCGGCCAGCTCAGCCACTTCGTCAACTATGCGCGCGGCGAGCACGACTATTCGCGCACGCGCTACGCCGACGAGTACAACCGCTGCCTGGGGGTCTTGGAGCGGCGGCTCGAGCGGCGCGAATTCATCCTCGGCGACTATTCGGTGGCCGACATGGCCGCGTGGCCGTGGGTGCTGATCGCCAAGCCGCTGGGGCAGAGCCTGGACGAGTTCCCCAACGTCGCGCGCTGGCGCAATGCGATCAAGATCCGGCCGGCGGTGCAGCGGGCGGTCGATCTCGGCAAGGACCTGCGCCGCAAAGGTCCGCCGAGCGAGGCGGAGCGCCGCATCCTGTTCAATCAGACGGCCCGCACGGTGCGCGCGCCGTAGCAGTGCGGGTCGCGGCCTGCGAACAAGCCCAACCTCGCAGCTTATGCCCACTATAGAGGTTCCGAGGCGCTCGGCGCCGGCGTGCCCGACAAGGGGAACCTCCGCCGCTTGCGCGCTCGTAGCCGGATGTATTGCGGCGCTACGGACCCGGCTTGATCCTGCGGTGAGCTCGCCGGCAGTTCTCAATGAGCATCTGCGCAGCTCGGCGCGAAGGCCTCCGGGCTAGGACTGCTTGGCGCCAGCTAAGCGCGCGGGCCTGGCACGGCGGGCTCGTCGCAATGTCGGAACCCGGCACAATCTGACCGATCAAAGCCGGCGGGGCACGGCAGCTGCGCGGCAACGCTCGCGTGACGCAAGCGGCGTCGCAGTGTTCGGCCGTCGCCGGCGCCGCATTGCCTTCGCGCCGCGAGGCGCTACGCTGACGGCGGCAGCGGACGAAGGACCCCGATGGACCGCCAATCAACCTTCAGCGGCACCAAGGATGTCGCCGACGCGCTCAGGTTCGACACGGCGCGGTTGGAATCGTATCTCGCCGATCGCCTGCCGGGCTTTGCCGGCCCGCTCACCGTGCGCCAGTTCAAGGGCGGCCAGTCGAACCCGACCTACCTGCTCGACACCCCGCTGCGCCGCTATGTCCTGCGCCGCAAGCCGCCCGGCAAGCTGTTGCCGTCCGCGCATGCGGTCGACCGCGAGTTTCGGGTGATCCGGGCGCTGCACGCCAAGGGCTTTCCGGTCGCCGAGCCGCACCTGCTGTGCGAGGACGAGGGCGTGGTCGGCACCGCCTTCTACGTCATGGGCTTTGTCGAAGGCCGGGTGTTCTGGGAACCGCACATGCCGGCGTCGAACCCGGCCGAGCGCGCCGCCGTCTTCGACGCGATGAATACCACGCTGGCGCGGCTGCACGGCTTCGACCCGGCGGAGCTCGGGTTGAGCGACTTCGGCCGCGGCGGAAACTACATCCAACGGCAGATCGACCGCTGGTCGAAGCAGTATCGCGCCTCCGAAACCGAGCCGATCGAGGAGATGGAAGCGCTGATGCGCTGGCTGCCGGCGCACCTGCCGCCGGAATCGCCGACGCGGCTGGTGCATGGCGACTACCGACTCGACAACATGATCGTGGCCGCGGACGAGCCGAAGGTTCTGGCGGTGCTCGACTGGGAGCTCTCGACGCTCGGCGATCCGCTCGCCGACTTCACCTATCACCTGATGCAATGGCATATGCCGGCGACCGACGAGGGCGCAGGCACCGCCTCGCTGGTCGGGCGCGACCTTGCGGCGCTCGGCATTCCGTCGCTGGCGAGCTATGTCGATGCCTATGTGGCGCGCACCGGGCTCGATCCGCGCCCGCACCTGCCGGTCTATCTCGCTTACAACTTCTTCCGCATCGCGGCGATCCTGCAGGGCATCGTCGGCCGCGTGCGCGACGGCACTGCGACCAGCGAGCACGCGCCGGCGCGCGCGCTGTTGGTGCGCCCGCTCGCCGCGGTCGGCTGGAAGCTTGCGCGCGAGGCCGGCGCCGGCTGATGGCGAGGGTGGCGCGCGCACGCTCGCCGCGGGCTTTGGCGCCATCGGGAAAGCGCACGGTCGCGCTGGCGCTCGGCGGCGGCGGCGCCCGCGGGCTGGCGCATATCGCAATGCTCGAGGCCTTCGACGAGATCGGCGTCAAGCCCGCCGTCATCGCCGGTGCGTCGATCGGCGCGGCGGTCGGCGCCGCCTACGCGGCCGGCATGACCGGCAAGGCGATGCGCCGCTACGCGATCGAGTTGGTTTACGATCGCGCCGAGGTGTTCCGCCGCCTGGTGGCGGCGCGCGCCGGCGGCCTCGCCGACCTGTTGCCGACACGGCTGCGCAATCCGATGCTGCTGGAGGCGGAACGATTCTGTGAGCTGTTCCTTCCCGCGCGCATTCCGCAGCGGTTCGATGAACTCAAGACGCCGCTGCTGATCCCGACGACCGACTTCTATGCGCGCAGCGAAGTGCTGTTCGAGGCCGGGCCGCTGCGGCCGGCGATCGCCGCCTCGATGGCGGTGCCCGGATTGATCCGGCCGGTCGAGCTCGACGGGCGCGTGCTGCTCGACGGCGCCGCGGTCAATCCGCTGCCGTTCGATCATCTGCGCGGCCGCGCCGACCTCGTGGTCGCGATCGATACCTCGATCGGGCCGACCGCGCCGCGCGGCATCCCGGAGCCGTGGGACGCGCTGTTCTCCACCATCCAGCTGATGGGACAGACGATCGTCGCCGAGAAGCTCAAGGCAGGCGCGCCCGATATCGTCATCAGCCCCAACGTCGGCACGTTCCGGCTCCCCGACTTCCTGCAGGCGAGCGCGATCCTGCGCGCGGCCGAGCCCGCGAAGGCGGAGCTCAAGAGCAGGTTGACGGCGCTGCTCGCTGATCGCTGAGCGGCGTCCAGCGCCCGCATTCAATTTGCGAAATGTGGCGCCCGAGACACATACTTGCCCGCGTTCGTTTTGCGGAACGTGGCGGGGAAGATACACAGCTCCACCGATACCGAGTTCGTTTTGCGAAATGTTGCTTCGTCAGCGACGCTCCTCACAGTGACGGACGAGGGAGCCGCGGCATCGTCACTGCAGTGCCCTGTCTCTTGGGTATTCGAGCTGCATGGCGACAAAGTCGGTGGTGCGCTCCCCGTAGCGCGCCGCGATCGCCGCAAGGGTGTGGTCCAAAGCCTTCGCCGGGGGCCGATCCCCGATCGCCGGCAGCCGCCGATCCGCGGGCCAGCTGGTGGCGACCCGATCCGGCAAGATGCCGATGCCGTTGCGGCTCGGCTGCGCACCGGCCGTGGCGGCGAACGTCACCGCGCCCGACCGATAGGTCCGCGACCATGCGTCCGCGATCAGCGCGAGCGACACTTCGTCGACGCCGGGCGCGAGCTCGATGCCGAGCTGCTCGCGGTTCCAGAACGCGAGCGCGTTGCGGACCGCCGTCCCCGCGAACGGGCGCGTGAACTTGAACGCATCGCTGTCGTGACGCGCGTCCCAGTCCTTCAGGCCGAGTTCGCGACCGACTGCGCGGGCCTTGTCCGGCCCGGCGATGGCCTCGATCAGGGTGAGCATCATCGGCATCGAGGCGGTGATCCCCGTCGTCGTCGCGACGCCGCGGTCGACCACCAGCCGCCGGTCCGCCACATAGTGGATCGAGGGATGCTTGTCGCGCAGCTCCTTCAAGATGTACCAGTGGGTCGTCGCCCGCTTGCCGTCGAGCAGCCCGGCAGCGGCCACGACCTTGGCGCCGGCGCAGATGCCGATGATGATCGCGCCCTTGCCGGCCTGGCGCTTGAGCCATTGCAGCACCGCCGGGTCGTCGTCGCGGCGCATCGCCGGGACGACGACATAGTCCGCGCCGTCCGGATGGCGCGCATCGAAGTCCGCGACCGTGGCCTGCGGCGCAATTTTGAGCGCCGGATAAAGCGTCACCGGTCCCGGCTCGGTTGCCAGCGCCACCACGTCGGCGACGTCGGCGCGCCGCAGGATGCCATAAGGCATCAGGTAGTCGGTGGTCTCGGTGCCGCCGTTGATGCCGACGACTGCGACCAGCGGGCGGGCGCGTTTCGGCGGCCGCAAGGCGGCGAGCGTGGCGTCAGTCTCGTCCTGCGCGATCGGCGGCGCGGCGCCGACCGACGGCGCCGACGGCAGCGAGAATATCCACGCCGCGCCGGCCGCCACCAGGAGCGCGGCAACGCCCAAGGTACTTCGCAAGAGAAGCCGCCTGTTCATGGCGATCGTGCTCCGTTGAGATCGCCCGTCACCGGGCTTGACGTTTGGCTTACCGCCGCTAGCCTTTGTCCGGAATGACATAAATCGGGCGATTCCTGCCATGCGCCGCGCCGTCGCGATCGTGATCTTTCCCGGGTTCCAGCTCTTGGACGCGGCCGGCCCGACGGCGGCGTTCGAGATCGCGGAGCGGTTCCGCCCCGCGAGCTACGATCTCGCGCTGCTGGCGCCCGGCGGCGGGCAAGTCGAGAGCTCGTCCGGGCTCGCGCTTGCGGCCGCGCCGCTCAGCACGCGCGCCTTCGACACCGTCATCATGTCGGGTGGCGATCTCATCCGCTCGATGCCGGCGGCGGTCAAGATCGTCGCTTGGCTGCGGCGCACGCGCGCGCGACGCACCGCCAGCGTCTGTTCAGGCGCCTACCTGCTCGCCGAGGCCGGCCTGCTCGACGGCCGCCGCGCCACCACGCACTGGGGCGCGACCGACGACTTCGGCCGCCGCTATCCGGAGGTGAAGCTCGATGCGGAGCGCATCTTCATCCGGGACGGCGACGTCTGGACCTCGGCCGGCATCTCGGCCGGCATCGATCTCGCGCTTGCGCTGATCGAGGATGACCTCGGGCCGCAGATCGCCCGCCGCACCGCGCAGCACCTCGTCGTGCACCAGCGCCGGCCCGGCGGCCAGTCGCAGTTCTCGGCGCTGGTGGAGCTCGGCGGACGCAGCGGCCGCTTCGCCGAGCTGCTCGACTGGATGCGCGCGCACCTCGCCGAGCCGCTCACCGTCGAGCGCCTCGCCGACCGCGCCGCCATGAGCCCGCGCAACTTCGCGCGCGCGTTCGCGGCGGAGACCGGCACCACTCCCGCCAAAGCGGTGGAGCGGTTGCGGCTGGAGACCGCGCGCACGGCGGTCGAGGAAAGCCGCGCCCCGCTCGAGCGCATCGCCGAGGCCGCCGGCTTCGGCGATCCCGGCCGCATGCGCCGCGCGTTTCTGCGCAGCTTCGGCCAGCCGCCGCAGGCGCTGCGGCGCGCGGCAAGGGCGTAAGTCGTGCCGGCGCATCGCGTGGGCGACCCTTGTGGTCGCCCTTGTCCATTCCGTGCGAGGGCGACGCCGGGCGCCCACAAGGGGCGCCCCTACGACCAGATGCCTCCTATGCGCGCGGCGTGAAGCGAAGCTTCATCGATCAAAGCGACGAAACGCTCTCTCTACCTCGGCGTCGGTTGCGAATTCGCGGCGCTTGGCCTGAGCAATGCTCGTGTCATCCCGGCCGAGCGCGGAACGCGCAAGAGCCGGGAACCAGGTACCCCAACGTCAGGAGCAAGACGCCGCGCGCCGGGGGTACATGATAATTGCAAAGGCCCGCGAGGCGGGCCTAAGCAATTGCTGACGGTCGCGGAAGTGCAGCGTGCGGGAGGCCTCAGCTGCCGAGGCCGGCCTTGGCGCACTGCTCGTCCTGGTCGCCGGTGACGCCGCTCACGCCGACGCCGCCGGTGACCTTGCCGTCGACCATGATCGGCAACCCGCCGGGCGAGGCGAACACGCCGGGCAGAGTGGCCGTGGCCGGGCCGCCCTTGTTGATCACGTCCGTGAAGGCCCGCGTCGGACGCCGATAGGTCGCCGCCGACTTCGCCTTGCCGACGGCGATGTCCATGCTGGCCGTCTGGGTGTTGTCCATGCGCTCGAAATACACCAGGTAGCCGTGGTTATCGACCACGGCGACGGCAACGTTCCAGCCGTTCTTCTGGCATTCCGCGATGACGCCGGCCGCGATCTTCTTGGCGCCCGCGGCGTTGACCGCCGTCCCGTAGTCGGGACGCCGATCCTGAGCCGAGGCTGCGGTGGCGAAGGCGACGAGCGCCGCGCCGAGCACGATCCTTTTCATCATGTGTATTTCCTCCCTATGGTCACATGAGGGAGGGCAATTATAGGCCGGACCGACGCCTCGATGTCCGATCACAAAGCCGGGATCGAGGGAGCGCAGCGTCGCAGTGTGTACCCCCTACTCCACCAGGTCCACGCCCTCGAACGGATGCCGGCCGAGCGGGTCGATCTTGAAGCCGGTGACCTCCTTGCGGGTCGCCATGAACACCACCGAATGCGCCAGCGGCACCCACGGCGCCTCGCGCTTGAAGATCTCCTGCGCCTGGCGATAGAGCGCCTCGCGCTCGGACTGCTTGGCGGTGAGCTTGGCGCGCGTCACCAGCGCGTCGTACTCGGCGTTGCACCACTTGGCGATGTTGTTGCCGCCCGAGCGCGCGGCCGGGCAGCCGAGCAGCACGTGCAGGAAGTTGTCGGGGTCGCCGTTGTCGCCGGTCCAGCCGTAGAGCGCCATCGCGTGCTCGCCGGCCTGCAGCCGCTTGCGGTAGGCGCTCCACTCGTCGGTGACGAGGCGCACGCGCACCCCGATCTTGGCGAGGTCGGTCTGGATCATCTCGGCGACGCGCTTGGCGTTCGGGTTGTAGGCGCGGCTCACCGGCATGTACCAGAGCGCGGTCTCGATGCCCTGGCCGTGGCCGGCCTCGGCCAACAGCTTCTGCGCCGCCGCCGGGTCGTACGGGTAGTCGGTGATGGCGTCGTTGTAGGACCACAGCGTCGGCGGCACCGGGTTCTTGGCCACGACGCCGGCACCCTGGTAGACCGCCTCCAGGATCGAGGCCTTGTCGATCGCCATGTTGATGGCGCGCCGCACGCGCACGTCGTCGAACGGCGGGCGCGTCGCGTTCATCGCCAGGTAGCCGACGTTGAGCCCTTCCTGCCGCAACACCTTGAGCGCCGGGTTACCCTCGATCTGGGCGATGTCGCCGGGGTTGGGAAAGGCCATCACCTGGCATTCGCCGGCCTTGAGCTTGGTCAGGCGCACCAGCGGATTGGGCGTGATCGAGAACACCAGCGTGTCGATCGGCATGCGGCCGGCCCAATAGTCGGGAAACGCCCGATAGCGCACCGCGATGTCCTTCTGGTAGCCGGTGAAGGCGAACGGTCCGGTGCCGATCGGCTCCTGGTCGAGCCGCTCCGGCGTGCCGGCGCGCATCAGCTGCTCGGCGTATTCGGCCGAGAGAATGACGTTGAACGGCATCGCCATGTTGGCGAGGAACGGCGCCTCCGGCCGGGTGAGCTCGATGCGGACGGTGCGGTCGTCGACCTTGACGATCGATTTGAGGAGCTCCGGCATCCCCATGTCCTTGAAGTAGTCGAAGCTCGCGCCGGAGATGCGATGGTAGGGATGGTCCTCCTTCCACTGCCGCATCAGCGAGAACGCGACGTCGTCGGCGTTCATGTCGCGGGTCGGCGTGAAGCCGCGGCTGGAATGAAACTTCACGCCGGCACGGAGCTTGAACGTGTACACGGTCCCGTCGTCCGACACCGACCACGACTCGGCGAGCGCCGGAACGATGGTGGTGGTGCCGGGCGCGAACTCCACCAGGCTGTTGAAGATCGGCCGGCCGGCATTCATGCCGGTGGTGGTGGTGACGATCTGCGGGTTGAGCGCCTCCGGATTGCCTTCCGAGCAGAACACCAGCGTCTTGGCCACGGCGGCCGGGCTCGCGAGCGCGATGGCGGCTGCCATTGCGGCCGCGGGTACGAGTCTCATTGTTCTTGTACTCCGTTTCGATTCAATTCCCGTGAGATGGGCGCGGATCGCGCCCGAGATCGGTTCGTCCCGCTCGCCGCGCCCGCAGCCAAATGTCCGGCACCGAGCCGCGACGCATCTTGGCCTGATGCGGAGATACGGTTCGCGCATTCCCTCCCCTTTTGCGGGAGACTCTTCCGCCCCGACCCTCCCCCGCAAGGCGGGAGGGTGCACGAGGCGGTGCCCGCGCTGCGCTGCAAGCTTCCCGTACCCGCATCGGTCGCTAAGCCGTGACGGCGGCGAGTTGCTCCGGCGCAAGCTCGCTTACCTTGGCCGGAATGTTGATGGTGAAGCGGGTGCCCTTGCCGCGCTCGCTCGCGACCTCGATGCGGCCCTGCAATTTGCTGGTGACGAGGTTGAAGGCGATATGCAGGCCGAGCCCGGTGGAGCCGCGGCTGCGCGCGGTGGTGAAGAACGGGTCGAAGATCTTGCCCAGATAGTCCTGCGGGATGCCCTTGCCGTCGTCGGCGAAGACGATGCGAACGTCGCCGGCGCGGGTCTCGGCGATGCGCAGCTGCAGGTTCCCGACCTGTCCGGGCTCGAACGCGTGGATGACCGAGTTCATGCACAGGTTGGTGAGCACCTGCGCGAGCGCGCCCGGATAGGTATCGACCTTGAGGCCGGGCTGGCATTCGAACGTCACGCTGTGGCCGGCCCGGCGCAGCACGGGGCGCAGGCTGGTCAACAGCTCGTGCGCCCAGGTCGCCATCTCGAAGGTGCGCCGCTCGGAGCTGACCTGGTCGGCGGCGACCTGCTTGAAGCTGTGCACCAGATCGGCGGCGCGGGTGAGATTGGAGAACAGAAGCTGCGAGCCTTCCTTCATCCGATCCACGAACTGCACGAACTTCGACTTCGGCACCTGCCCGCTGACTGCCAGCAGGCCGAACTTGCGCACCTCGTCGCCGAGCGCGGTCGCGGTGGTGAGCGCGATGCCGACCGGCGTATTGATCTCGTGCGCGACGCCGGCAACGAGCTGCCCCAGCGAGGCGAGCTTTTCCGACTGGATCAGATCGGCCTGGGTCTGGCGCAGCTCGGCGAGCGCGCTGTCGGCCTGATCCTTGGCGCGGCGCAGCGCGTGCTCGCGCCGCCCGATCTCGGTGACGAAGAAGTTCGCCGCCCGCGCCATGTCGCCGAGCTCGTCGCGGCGATGGGAGTGGATGATCGGGCCGGCGAGCGGATCCTGCGCCAACTCGCGCATGCCCTGCTGCAGGCTGTTGAGCGGCCGGGTGATCGAGCGCGCCACGAAGAACGCCGCATAAAAGCCGAGCAGCAGGCCGATGGAGGCGCCGACGATCAGAATCTTGCGGACGAAATCGTCGATGCGCTTGGCCTCGCGCGCGAACGTCTCGTTGAGCGAGCGCGCGCCGTCGACCATCGCGCTCGCGGTCGCGTCCATGTCGGCGATCATTTCGTTCTGGTTGCGCAGCCCCTCGATCGCGGTCGTAAGCCGCGCCCGCCAGGCGTCGATCGCATCGATCATCTCGGCCTGGATCAGCGGCGAGAGCGGCAGGGCGTCGACCGTCGCCGACAGCTGCCCGCTCTCGTCCAGGATCCCGGTCGCGGCCGCCGGATCGAGCTTGGCCAAAGCCGTCGCGGTGCGCTGGCCGAGCTTCAAGGTCTCGATGACGATGTTCTGGGTCGCCTGCTCGGTCTCGTTGGCCTGCACCGAGTAGGTGACGAGCTGCGCCACCTCCTCGTGCAAGGCGCGCTCCTCGCTGGAGTTGACCTTGAGCAGCCGGTCGGCCCAATCCGAAAGCTGCTGCCCGGCGCGCACCCGTTGCGGACCCTCGACCGGCTCCGGCCGGGTGGGATCGCCCGGTTCGGAAACCAGCATCACATAGCCGCCGACGCTGGACAGCAATTCGTCGGCGACCTGGGCGCGGTCGTTGGCCTTGAGCATCTCGGCGAGCTCGCCGGCGGTGCGGCGCAACTGGGTGAGGCCGCGCGTGAGCTCGGCGTCGGCGGTCGCGATCGCGTCCCAGTTGGTTCCGTAGTTGCGCTGCAGCTCGTGCAACGAGAGCGCGGCGATCTGCGCGCGCAGCTCATGCGCCCGCTCGACGATGTCGCGGATGGCGCGCAGCTTGCGGTCCTTGAGCGTCAACGAGGCGACGACGTCGGCGTTCGACGCCCGCTGCCGCTCGCGCGCCTGCGCGGTGAGCGTGGTGAGCGAGGCGACGCGGGCGCGCATCTCGGCGGCGAGATGGTCGTTCTGCGTCGTCACCACCATGAACTGGCGCATGCGTTGGGAATAGCGGCCGACCGCATCGCGCGCGGCCACCGCCGCCCAGCGGTGGGTCGGGTCGCCGGCCACCCGCTCGAGCGCGGCAAGGTCGGCGCGGGCCTGCTCGGCCATCTCGGCAAAACGCACGGCGTGCTCGGCGCGGTCGCCGGGAAGCGCCTGCAGGTAGTCGTCGCGCGTCGCCATCGCCACCAGCAGGTTGCGGTAGACGCTGCCCGCCAGCACGGCGCCCTCGCGCGCGCGCTCCGCCTCCTTGAGCAGGAACCAGGAGGTGACGGCGATCGCCGCCGCAATGGCGATCGGAATGCCCCCCACGAGCCAGACCCGGTAGGTGATCCGCATCGCTTCTCTTTTGCTGCTGCGCGATCACGCTTGGGGTCCGCAAGCGTGGCGTAGGGCTAATCCTCCGCCGGCATGGGCTTGGCGGCGCAGGTGGCCAGTGCACAGTCGGCTAGCACGGATCGGCCGCGAAGCTCAACCACCCGGTCTCGCGCGCGCCGCACCCGCAGAGGGAGCGTCCGCTCGGCATACGATCAAGAAACGCCGCCGCCGCAAATGCGCCCGCCGCCGTTTGCAAAAGGGCCCCGAGCGGACTATGTAATCCAGGTTCGAGATTTGCCTGCCTGGTCATCCGCCCTGAGGGGCGCTTCCCAAGACATCGCCGAAATCGGACGTGAGGCGCGCGCGATGTCGCGCGGGCCGGCAGACGCCGTCCGGCGTCGCGCAAGAGGAGGCCAGACATGGCTGCTACCGGTACCGTGAAGTTTTTCAATTCGCAAAGGGGCTTCGGCTTCATCCAGCCGACCAACGGCGGGCCCGACGTGTTCGTCCACATCACGGCGGTCGAGCGCGCCGGCATGCGCGGGCTCGTCGAGGGCCAGAAAATCAGCTACGAGGTAGTGAGCGAGCGCGGCAAGACCGCCGCCGCGAACCTGCAGGAAGTTTGATCGTCCCCTTGGGATGCGATCGGCCGGCGCCCTTGGGCGCCGGGCTTTTTGGATCGCAGGGGGGATGGAAAGCAGGGCGCGGCTACGCGCCAGTGACGATCGGCAGGGAATTCTTCCGATGCCGCTCGGCACGGATGATAACCGGAACGATCGTATCGATAGCTGTGGGCGCCATCATCCGCGCCGTCATCAGCACCGGGCCGGGCGGAGAACCCGCTCAGCCCCGCCTCGTTGCGCGCCATTCATCGTCGGAAGGTTCGCGGCGAAGCTTTTACACCACGAGAAGGAGCACATCTTGCAAGTCCTGGTCCGCGACAACAACATCGATCAAGCCATGAGGGTTCTCAAGAAGAAGATGCAGCGCGAAGGCATTTTCCGCGAGATGAAGCGGCGCAAATCATATGAGAAACCGTCGGAAAGGCGGGTGCGGGAGAAAGCGGAAGCGGTGCGCCGCATTCGCAAGCTCGCGCGCAAGCAAGCACAGCGTGAAGGTCTGATTCCCAGGCCGAAACCCAAACCTCCCGGGTCTCTCCGCGCCGCCAGGCGATAGTGTTTTACGAATGCCGGCGACCGGCAGCGCTTGTCGACGGCCCGTGAGCCGGTGCCGCGGTCAGCAAGGGAACCCTGTTCGAACTTAGGCGCAGAGCCATTTCCAGCCGCACTGACGCAAGTGGACGCGGCTGCCGCACCTCTCCCCAGCGGGGAGAGGTCGGATCGTCGAGCGTGAGCCGAGACGATCCGGGTGAAGGGGCTCAGCGCAGTTCGGCAACGCTCTAACCCTCACCTGCTCGCGCTTCGCTCCGCTCAGCGCAGTCGACCTCTCCCCCTGGGAAAGGTTGAGTCACCGGCAAGCGGAAGACGATTTGATTTGGAGGGCAGTCGGCAAGTACGCGGTAAGCGCCTCGTCTGGGAATGACAAGGTAGAGCGCGTGACTTACGCGGAGGCATTGTCGCCGCCCGCCATTGCATGCTCTCAGTCGCGATCCGGCGCGGCCTTCTTCGGCTTCATCCGCCAGAGTTGAAAGCCCTCATTAGCGATCGCCGCTTCGATCGTGCCGCGGGCGAGCTTGTACGGCGGATCGTTTTCGGCGCGCACCACGCCGGTTACCCGCCACGGGCCGTGGCGCGGCGGCAATCTGCTGCCTTCACGGTCGCCGGCGAATGCGCGTAGCTCGCGATACGCCTCCGACCTGAACATGAAGATGTTCATGCGCTGTTCAATAGAAGATGTGATTGACGACGTAAGCTAACACGATGGCCACCAGGACATAGGGGAGCGCCACCATCAATTTTGAGCTCATGATTGTCCTTTGCGTTGCAGCGGGTCGGCGTAGAACAGAGCGAGCGCGGCCGACCGATGCCGATGGCCGCACTTTCCCGGTGCGCTGGGAACCGAGCTCGCCGCGCGGCATCGAGGCAGGCGTTGTGGAAGGGTGATGAAGCGTCTTAATGCGCGCAACTCCGCTCGGAGGTCAGGCGGGAGCGCGATCGGTCTCTCAGTCACCGACGCCTGTATTCTGGTTGTTATCGCCGATGATGCCCGATCATATGCGGGATCGTAGGTGCAAGCGAGTCGAATCTACGTAGCCTCGGAACCATGCACCCTGACGGCAGGCACGGTAGCCCCTGTCTCCGACCTGGCCGTGTGGCTCGGGGCCGCCGGCTAATCCAAAGACAGATTTCGCGCTCGGTGGGCGGTGTCTTCGCCGTCACTCATCCAGCGCGCGCTTCGTCACGTCGCCTGCCTCCTTGGCGAGTCGCAGCGCACGGAGCCGCTCGGTTTTTGCGCGCACGCGCTGGGCATCCGACGCAATCTGCGCCATAGCGGCCGCGTTGGTGCGTTCGGCCCGGGTCTCCCGCGCTATGATCGTCTGTTCGCCGGCCCTGCGCTTGCTCATCATCACTCGCTCAGCTCGGTGGATCTTGCTCAGCCGCTTTTCCGCCGAGCCTTCATGCATGCAAGTCTACAGCTCATCGGGCGGCGCACAGATGCCGGCGGCTGTCAGGCGAGCAAAATCGTCCAGCACGTTGGCAATCAAGGTCTGACGACGCGGATCCTGCGCCTCGGCGGTGGTGGCAAACAGGCCGAGCAAATAGCGCGCCTTGCCAGCCGCCTCCGGCCACGAAACGGCGGGGGCAGCGACCAGCTGTTCCTCCAAGGCTTGCTGGCGCCCGCGCAGCGCTCTTGCATCCGCCTCGACCTCGGCAAGAATGCGACGCAGTTCGGTGGCCTTCTGGGCTTCCATGCCGCGGTGGCGGTCGAGGTTGATCGGTTTGTCGGTCATTGGTCGCTCCGCGCATGCCTCATGCATGCGAGCCTCCGCCCTCGGTGCCCGGTGCGAGCGCCTCGTCATGCGGCGGCACGTCGCCGGCCAGCCACGCTTCATTTTCCGCGAGGGCGAGATAGGATTGCTTCAGCCGCCGGAAATGGCGGATATCCTTGAGAGACTTGCTTTCCCGCGCGCGTTGCCCGCAGGCGTCGGCCTTCGATCGGTAGCTTTCCGACGACATCGGCATGCTCCTGTTGCAGGCGGGAGCACGACCGGTCTCTCGGCCGCCGACGCCTGTGATTCTGATTGTTGGCCGGCGATGCACCAATATAGGCTTTGCCAGCGGTGTTAGCCAGCTTAATCCCCCCTGACCGGACGTCACGGAACGCCGGGGCGCCTCTGCCTTGCCATTGCTGTCGCAGAAGATTGAACGTCAATAAGCGCTACGTGAGGAACATAAGGTCGAGCCAGCGATTGCCAAAGGACTCGGGCCGAAGTTTCTTCGCGCACTGGATGCAATGGCGATCTCATGCGGCTGATGGATAACCGGCCAGTCGGCGTGGCATGGAACTACGACCGGACCGAACTTCTCACCGATGGGATCATCCACGTGGCGGGGCTGTGCCTCGCCCTGCTGGGGGCAATCGCGCTCGCAGTCATCGCCTGCAATATGGCAGATGGTGTCGAAGCGGCATCGATTGTCGTTTACACGGCCGGACTGCTGGCGATGCTGGGGCTGTCCGCCGCCTACAACCTTTGGCCGCTCTCGCCGCGCAAGTGGCTGCTGCGCCGCTTGGATCAATCAGCGATCTTCTTGTTCATCGCCGCCACCTACACGCCCTTCATCGCCCAGATGAAGGGCGAGGCGACGACCTTGGGTCTATTCATCGGCGTCTGGACTGCGGCCGCCGTCGGGGTCCTGCTGAAAATTTTGGCACCTGGGCGCTATGATCGCGTTTCAATCGTGCTCTATCTGCTGCTCGGCTGGAGCGGTCTCATGGCGTTCGAGCAGATGCTCGCGGCCCTGCCGCGCTCGTCCGTGATCCTTCTGGTCGCCGGCGGCTTTCTGTATTCGGCGGGCGTTGGTTTCCACATGTGGGAGAAGCTTCGGTTTCAGAATGCCATCTGGCACGCTTTCGTGCTGGTGGCGGCGGGCTGCCACTATACGGCAATCCTCGACTGCGTGGCCTTTGGCCAGACCTGAGTGCAGAGGCTGTCCTCGAAGGTGCCGAGGTTGAGACAGCGCCACCCGCATGGAGCTAGACTCGCACGCGCCTCATGTTCACCGCCGACCGGGACTATTGTTGACAGGGCGCTCAAATCGAACGCGCCTGAACCACCGGCGGTGCGCCGCAAGCAATGCGATTGATCTTTTTCGGAACGGCGGCCGAATTGCAGCGTTGAGATCAGTTGGGCGCGTGCGGAGCTGGCCTCGAGCAAAACGCCGTCGCCCGCGCCAGCTACGATGGATCAGAAGCTCGTAATAACGAAGATCGAGGGCATCAACGAAGTTGAGCCTGCCATGTTCGAGATCGTCGTGAGCCTCGAGGATGGCTCCCGCACGATACTGCGGATGGATGCCTTTGCGTTTCGAGCTCTGGCTAGTCACGTCCGCGGCCAGCCGAAATGAGAGTCGACTCCCGACATGCCCAACAACGGACCACCCCGCTCGAGCGACGCACGCACGAGCGCGGAACGGGCGCTTGCCAGGTGGAACAACGAGGGCAAATTTCGGTAACTTTCCAGGCCCGAAGACGAGCCGCCCAATCCGCCGCCTGGATTGCCGGGCGGCCAGCGGTCTGCCCTCAGGCCGGCCCGTGGTGGACCTGCCTCAGCACGAAGGGCGTGATCGTCGCCGAGACTTCAGCGCTTGACACGCGCAGAAGGGAAAGCCAATCCAGTTGCGTCGACGCTGACGGCGCATGATTCCTGCACGACAACATTCCTCTTGTGCACGGCGGTGAAGACTCGCCCCTTTCGGGAGGCAACGTGGAGCACAGAGGCGTCCGATACACGATCCGCACCCGGATAGAGCGCAATCAGTGGGCGGTGGCGATTCATCCTGAAGGCGTTGAGCCAATCGAAAGAGTCTATGTCGGGGTACGTCCGAAGGCGGAAAAGTTGGCCTGGGCCATGATAGACGCATGGCTAAAAGCCCCGCGCGCCACCGGATTCAAACTGAGCGCGGCCTGGAAGAACACGAAATGGCGAGGCGAGTGGTGACGCCCGAAGCCGGGTCTACCTTTGCAGCTCTCGCGGCGGCCTGGGCCCCATGGATGAGATGGTCACGGTCCTACTGATCGGCGGAATACCCAATTGGAGCGGCCGGCATCGATATCGAAGCTGGCCCTCATTTCGCACAGGGAGTGGCTTGGGCAGCGACAAGATCAAGATCTTAGCTGGCGGTCTTGGCGCGGGTGCAAGCATCGTTATCCATCGTTGCGTCACATCATCTCGCGCGCCAGCCGCTTTCAATGGCGCGTGCTTCCTGCGAGATTGTCCATTCGGATTTCGAGGGTGATGCGGTCCCTTGGGATGAAAAACCACTCCGCAAGAGTGGCAATCATCTCTGCCGCAGATTCGATTGACTCCGCGATTTCCTCACCCCAGGCACTGTCTTCTAGCGCCGGCGTTGCCTCGTTACGCAATCTGACCTGTACAACGTAGCAGTCGTCCTCTTCTGAAATTCGGGCGAATAAATGAGTAAATCGGTGCTCCCAGCCACCCGCAGATTGTTGAATGATTGTCATGATTATTACTTTGCCTTTAGTTGCCTCAATGAGCGTCGGACGGCGTCTGCCGGAAGGTAGTACCTCGGCTCCAGGGACCGAACAGCGCGAGGCGACATGGGTCGAGCGGCGCCGCAACGCGTTGCTCGGTCATACACCCCCCCACCGCCCGCAAGCTATCATTTCACCCGCCAGAGCTGAAATCCGTATTCGTTGATGGCGCGCTCGATCTGGAAGCCGGCGCGTCGCTTGCGACGGCCTCCTCTTGGCTCTATCGGGCCTGCGAGCTCCTGAGCATCGGCCGCGAATTATTCCAGCGAGCCTTTGCGCGAGGACGCGCGCATGAAGCTCCGCGGCATCAGCCGGGCAGCCTGAGGTCGATTCGGCAACGTCTGTGCGTCGGGCACGAGCACCGCCCAGGAAGCAAAGCCGAAGGCCGCTTGCGGACAAACCTAGTCGTGGCCGAACCGTCCTTGCACGGCTTTAACGATGAGCTCAATCATCCGCTCGCGAACAACCGGATCGTCAAATATGCCGGGCACTTCCTTTGCCCACGGGTCGGTGTCCTGTATTGCCGCGTTATGGGGACTGGCCGAAAAATCACGGTCGTGGTTGTCGACTTGCGCCATGGCGGCCACCGCTGATCTGTTCCCTCTTTGAGCCAATGCCGGGTCGACGGCGATGTTCCACGCTTTCGGTCGCTTGGGGGGATCACAGGACGCAGCCGCGCGGGCGCGGCCTGCCATACGTGATTTGCGACTTCTGGCGACGGGCCGCTGTGCTGATCGACGGCCCTATCGCTTCGGCCCAGCCATTGCACTTCTCCATGAGCTACGCGATTGCGCGCGCGCCGCCCCAGAATCGCAAGACCAGGCTGAGCTACCAGATGCCGAAATGGATGGGAGCCCTGACTGCGTACAAGAGGGTAATGATCACGACCGAATTGACGAACGCCAGGACATAGATCCAGTGCTCGAGCATCATCGCCGGCACGTATTTGCGCATGTCCATGGGCGGACTCCCGAACCAGCAGGGAGCCCGATCGGGCGCCCCGCTGCGGTGCTCCGCTATTTCACGCTAATAAGAAGTTCCGCACAGGCCCGTGCCACAGCTGTGTCCGGGCTGTTGCTGCCGGGGAGCGTTGCCCAGCCGCCCTTCTCGACGAACGTCGCCTGTTGCCACGAGTTGACCTTCTTGAGCTCGACCAAGTTCGCGGTGGAGTCGGCGGCAAGCTGGAACTTGTCGACGCAGATCGGGGCGAGCGCCGCCACGACAGCGCTGGTGGCGCTTCTCTGCGCCTGCTCCTTGGCGGTGCTTCCGAGCGTCCAGCCACCCCAGTAGAAGCCGATGACCATCGTCGCTATGGCGCCGATGCCGATGCCCTGCGCCAGACGGGTGAGCGACTCGCCCTGCAGGAAGGGAGGAAGTTGCATGAGATTAAGCCTTTCGATGCGAGGAACGCGCCGGCCAGGCGGCGCGGGCACATGCGGCAACGGGCGCGGATCGACCCCGTCCGAGCGCAGCTCCATTGGAGTGTTATCGTGCCTGCCGACGGCACCAGCGCTGCCGATTATTAGTAACGGAGACTTCGGTAGGTCTGCGTTTTTTGGGCAGCTCTCGGGCGACCATTCCTCACCCGTGCCTAGAACGCTACTACGTCGAGCAGCCGCCGTACAAGCATAATCGATGGGTCGCGGCGCCTTCGCAAACCTTCACGCGGGACGCATGAATTGCTTTGCGGGCACTGGTCTGGGACGTCGATCATGCCCATATGGCATTCATCACCGATCATGTGTGGCATCAGGCCTCGGTGGCTGAGAGACCGGTCGCGCTCCCGCCTGCAAGGAGGAGGGAGCGTCCGATGTTCACGGCCGACCAATACCGCGCCAAGGCAGCCGAGTACGCGAGTCACGTCAAAACCGCGCAGTCTCCCAGCGAAACCAGAGAGTTTCAGAATCTCGAACGGGTCTATCGGTCACTGGCGGAAAACGCCGAATGGCTGGCGAGCAGTTTCGAGCAGACGATGCCGGCCATGGTCCATGACTTGAACGAGGGCACCGCGCTCACCCGGGAGGAAGAGCAGATGCTCGGCTGTCTGGGTGCGGCAGTGATGATGCGATGGGCCACCCTGCCGACCAAGATCCAACGCGAGCTGTTCGAATGCGCCACATCGATAGGCGATCTGCGGCAAACGGCACAGGCCAAGGGGCAGATCGCGCGTTTTCTCCACCTTCATAAGAAAGACGGGGAGAAGTCGGCGGCTGTCATTCGCCGGCGTGGATCGTAAAACCGGGTAGCATGCAGGGCAGAAGGGACGGCTCAAATGGCGACGAAAGAGCGGCTGGCGGCGATGGCGGCCTCCCGTTGCGCCGTGTGCTCAGGGGCGATGGTCGTCAAGCTGGTGGCGCCCGATCCCGCCGACGGCGCCTTGGAGCTTCGGACGTATGCGTGCGTCGAATGCGGCCACGGCCAAACCTACAGCGTGGATGCCGGCAATTCGTGAGCCTTCGGCTAAAGACACCGCTACGGCGGATCGCTCGGAACAGTGGCGCATACTGATCCTGCGCAATGCTCGCGCTGCGGTGCGATGAGCCTGATCCGGATCGAGCCGGGGCGGCGGCGCTTTGCGCGGCGCATCTTCGGGTGCCGCGAGTGCGGGCAGCCTGGGGGCTATACCGAATGCTAGCGCACGCGCAGGCGAGCGCGTCGCTCCAAAAGAATCTTTCGCCCGAGCCGTCGTAAATCCGATCGTGCGGACCCACATGCCAGGGTACAAATCAGAAAATTCACACTTGATGTTTTGCGGGAGGTTCTCGTCATGGCCACAGGTCATGCTCTTTCTGCCGTCTTAACGAAGGCGGCGTATTTTTGCTTGGCGGCGGCGGCATTCGTCTTTGTGGCGATGCTTTTGCTGACTCGCCTCCATCCCTAGGCAGCGCGTAGCGCCGGATGGAGCGGCAGCGACAATCCGCGCAACCAAGGCGCGTCGATGGATTGCCCGCGTGTCGCGAGCGTTGCTTGCGACAGCGGACCGCGCACGACTTTGCGTGATTCAATGGAAAGGGCGGTCATGACCACGCGCACGTGCCGGAAGCTCATGACATTCGAGGAACCGTTTCTCTTGCGCGCCATCGATGCCGTGTTGCCGCCGGGCACCTACAAGATCGACATCGATGAGGAATCGATCGACGGGCTGTCCTTTCTCGCCTATCGTCGCGCGGCGACCTGGATACACCTTCCATCGATTGCGACGAAGAGCGGCACCAGCCAAATGATCCTGGTGCAGCCTTCGGAACTGGGAGCCGGCTACGAGCTCCGCCCAGCATCCGAGCACGGCGCGTGACGCAGTTCGCGGCGCGTTAGATGGCAATGGTAAAGCCAATGGCCCTGAACTTCCCCAATCGCATGCGCAGCTACGACAGCACGCGGCGGGCCGTGCGGTTCTGGGGATATGACAGCGCGATGGAAACGTCGTTCTTCATGACCGAAGAGGCACTTAAGCGCATTCAACCCGATATGGCGCCCGACGAGGCTGGTGCCCTCCAGGCGTTTGACCGCAATCGCCCGTCTATCCTAGCGGCCGCGGCCAAGGTCTACGCGCGTGGCCGCAAGGGATCATACGATCTGCTAGGCAGCGACTTTTAAGGTGCGCCGGCTGGTAAGTCTGAGTGCTCGCGACTTTCAGCGCAAACACGTTCCAGTGTTTCGGCTTATCCAAACAGCCGGCATAGCGGCAGAGATCGCGGGCCAAGGCCTGGTTGTCGCGGTCGGTACGACGCCCGACGGAGACCGATCTACCCGATTTTGTGTCGTTTGCGAATGAGCCGACAATGATCCGATTCCTAGTCGCTGGCTTCCGCATCCGCGATAGCGCACGACCGATACGCCAAATTGCAAGATATCGATGACGATCCCTTTATCGCCGCTGCAGCAAGAATCGGCCGCAAGGCGTAAACAACCTGATCAATTAGAACTTGTCGTTCAAGGCCGCCATGCAAGTGAGGCAAAAGCCATGCACTCGAAATCCGTCTCCCGCATCTCCACGCCCTCCACCGCGCATATCGAAGAGCTGTTGGATGAAGCTCTGAGGCAGACATTTCCCGCAAGCGATCCCGTCGCGATTGCGATCGAGCGGGACACTGGCGAGGATGTGGAGGTTGCAAGGCCCGGCACTGCCGCCGCAGGTGAATAAGGGCGTAGGTGGCTACAACTCACATTGATGTGGCAACGTCACGCCCCGGAGCACATCGTCGAACTCGTTTCGCCGTCGGATGAAGGCTTGCGGCGCGACGTTCCGGGCTGCCGACGACAAACATTGATCTCGGCCCGGCCTCAATTTGCTGTTCTGCGCTGCGAGCCGAACACATCGCCGCAGGCGATGAAGGAAACCGGGGGTCCGCACCGACGGAACATCCGCGCCTACGATACGGCTCGAGAGCCGTCGCCCAGGGCCTGCGCGAAAGTTTCGACTGGGATGCCAATGCGGCTAAATTAATCTCAGGCCTCCCCATAGGGCTCCCATCACAGCGCTCTGCCGCCATTCACGGAGGCGGGGTGCGCCGTCGTGCAAGCTCCGTCAGCGCGTCGAAATCCCCCCGGATCAAAGCCTCCTTCTTGGCGCGTGACCAACCCTTGAGCTGGCGCTCTGCCGCGATGGCATCAGTAATGCGTTCGAACCATTGGCTATACACCAGTGCAACGGGCCGTCTCGTCGACGTGTAGCCGCCGTAAGCTCCGGAGTTGTGTTCATTGACCCGACGTTCCAGGCCGTCCCTCGCCGTGCCCGTGTAGTAGCTCTCCCATCCGCACACCGCAGAATATAGATGAAGGCACCGCCCATGGTGACTTCCGTCGAATAGGTGCGTTGTTTCGAGTCTAGCGCTGCGTTCCCCGCTTGAGAACTGGCGCGCCGTTGTGGACCTCTGGAGCATCCTTCGAGACGCGTCGCTTACGCGACGCTCCTCAGGATGAGGTCAGAGGGCGGGCGCGGCTTGCTGCAGCCCCTCCACCTCATCAGGGCGGAGGACGCGACCCATCCTTCGAGACGCGTCGCTTACGCGACGCTACTTAAGGATGAGGGCCGAGGGCGCGGCTTGCTGCAGCCCTCATCCTGAGGAGCGGTCCGAAGGATGGCTGCGCGCTCCGGGGCGGTCGCGCGTTTAGGCCGACGATCACGCGTGGCGGCCGTGGCAGTGCTTGTACTTCTTGCCTGAGCCGCACGGGCAGCTCTCGTTGCGGCCGACCTTGCCCCAACTGGTCGGATCGTTGGGATTGCGCGCCGCCGCGCGTTCCTCGCCGTAGCCGACCTTGGCGGAGGCCGCCAGCGCCGGCTCGGCGAGCGCCATCTCGTCCTCGCCGGTTAGGGGATCGATCTTGTGCGCCTCCATGTAGGGCAGGTTCTCCTGCTCCTCCGGCGGCGGCGCCGACACGATCTCGACCCGCATCAGCTGCGCGGTCACCCCTTCGCGCAACCGCTGGATCATGGTCTCGAACAGGTGGAACGACTCCGACTTGTACTCGTTGAGCGGATCGCGCTGGCCGTATCCGCGCAGGCCGATCACCTGACGCAGATGCTCGAGCATCACCAGGTGCTCGCGCCAGAGGTGGTCGAGCGTCTGCAACAGGATCGACTTCTCCACGTAGCGGATGACGTCCGATCCCCACTGCGCCACCTTGGCGGCCATGTGCTCGTCGGCGCGCCGCTCGATGCGGCTGATCAGTTCCTCGTCGGCGATGCCTTCTTCCTTGGCCCAGTCCTCGATCGGCAGGTCGAGCCCGAGCACCCGCTTGACCTCGTCCTTGAGGCCGGGCGTGTCCCACTGCTCCGGATAGGCGTTCTCCGGCACGTGCCGCGCGACCATCTCGTCGGTCACCGCATGGCGCATGTCGGTCACGGTATCGGCGACGTTCTCGTCCTTCATCAGCTCGATGCGCTGGTCGAACACGACCTTGCGCTGGTCGTTCATCACGTCGTCGTACTTGAGAATGTTCTTGCGCAAATCGAAGTTGCGCGCCTCGACCTTCTGCTGGGCCTTGGCCAGCGCCTTGTTGATCCAGGGATGGACGATCGCCTCGTCCTCCTTCAAGCCCAGCTTCTGCAGCATGCCGTCGAGCTTGTCCGACCCGAAGATGCGCATCAGGTCGTCCTCGAGCGAGAGGAAGAACTTCGAGCGGCCGGGATCGCCCTGCCGGCCGGAGCGCCCGCGCAGCTGGTTGTCGATGCGCCGCGACTCGTGGCGCTCGGTGCCGAGCACGAACAGCCCGCCGGCGGCCAGCGCCTTCTCCTTCAGGCGGGCGACCTGCTGGCGGATCCGCTCGGCACGCGCATCGCGCTCGCGCGCGCGCGGATCTTCGATGTCGCTGATCTCCTGACGGATGCGCATCTCGGCGTTGCCGCCGAGCTGGATGTCGGTGCCGCGGCCGGCCATGTTGGTGGCGATGGTGATCGCGCCCGGCACGCCGGCCTGCGCCACGATGTAGGCTTCCTGCTCATGGTAGCGGGCGTTGAGCACCGCGAACACCTTGGTGCGGGCGGCGCCGTCGTCGCCGCCATAGAGCGCCGCGAACGCGTTCGGGTCGGTGAAGTCGTGCTGCTCCCAGCCCTGCCGGCGCAGCATCTCGGCGAGCTGCTCGGACTTCTCGATCGAGGTGGTGCCGACCAGGACCGGCTGCCCGCGCGACTTGCAGTCGTTGAGCAGCGCGGTGATGGCGCGATATTTTTCCGCGTTGGTGCGATAGACCTCGTCGTCCTGGTCGTCGCGGATCATCGGCATGTTGGTGGGCACCTCGATGACCTCGAGGCCGTAGATGTCGAGGAACTCGTCGGCCTCGGTCAGCGCCGTGCCGGTCATGCCGGCAAGCTTCTTGTACATGCGGAAGTAGTTCTGGAAGGTGATCGAGGCGAGCGTCTGGTTCTCCGGCTGGATCGGCTGGTGCTCCTTGGCCTCGAGCGCCTGGTGCAGCCCTTCCGAATAGCGCCGCCCCGGCATCATGCGGCCGGTGAACTCGTCGATGATCACCACCTCGCCGTTGCGCACGATGTAGTCCTTGTCGCGCTGGAACAGCTTGTGGGCGCGCAGCGCCTGGTTGACGTGGTGGACGACGGTGACGTTCTCGATGTCGTAGAGCGAATCCGACTTCAGCAGCTTCGCCTCCTGCAGCCGCTGCTCCATCTTCTCCATGCCGCCCTCGGTCAGCGCCACGGTGCGCTGCTTCTCGTCGACCTCGTAGTCGGCCTTGTCGAGCTTGGGGATGAAGGTATCGATGGTGTTGTAGAAGTCGGAGCGGTCGTCGAGCGGGCCGGAAATGATCAGCGGCGTGCGCGCCTCGTCGACCAGGATCGAGTCGACCTCGTCGACGATGGCGTAGATGTGCCCGCGCTGGACCATGTCCTCCAGCCGGTACTTCATGTTGTCGCGCAGGTAGTCGAAGCCGTATTCGTTGTTGGTGCCGTAGGTGATGTCGCACGCATAAGCCGCCTTGCGCTCCTCGTCGTCGAGGCCGTGCACGATCACGCCGACCGACATGCCAAGGAAGCCGTAGATCTGCCCCATCCACTCGGCGTCGCGGCGGGCGAGGTAGTCGTTGACGGTGACGACGTGCACGCCCTTGCCGGCAAGCGCGTTGAGATAGACCGGCAAGGTCGCGACCAGGGTCTTGCCTTCGCCGGTCTTCATCTCGGAGATGCGGCCTTCGTGCAGCACCATGCCGCCGATCAGCTGCACGTCGAAATGGCGCTGGCCGAGCGTGCGCTTGGACGCCTCCCGCACGGTGGCGAACGCCGGCACCAGGATGTCGTCGAGCGTCTTGCCGGCGGCGAGCTGTTTGCGGAATTCTTCAGTGCGCGCGCGCAGCGCCTCGTCGGACAGTCCCTCGAGCTCCTGTTCCAGCGCATTGATCGCCGCCACCCGCGGCAGGTAGCTCTTGATACGCCGATCGTTGGCGCTGCCGAACAGCTTGCGGGCGATTGCGGCGATCATGCCGGGAGTTCCTTTTCTGGTGGCGCGCCGGGCCACCGACATCCGATGCGGCAAACCTCGCGTGGTCGCGCGGATCGGGGCTTAGAATACGGCGCTTTCAGGTCGGTTGAGCCGAACGACGAAAGCTCCGCGCGGCGACGAGCGAAGTCGTTTCGAGAGATAGGGGGGGGTACAATTCTTGTCAATTGCAGGTGAAGCGCCCAATTGTCGACGGAATCGGCCACCCCAGCCATTGCCAATCGGGATCGGTTGGGCGAGTGTCCGGCCGCGCCGGGCGGGGGGCAGGCAAACACCCAGGTACCCTTAAGGATTACACCATGACCGTGCTCTCCCGTTGGAACTCTTTCATTGCCGGACGCGGCCGCTTTGCTCTCGTCGGGGTGGTGGCGCTCGCCGTGGGCGTCGGCCTCGCTTTCGGGATCTGGACCGTCGTCGCCCAAGAGGCCGATGCGGTCGTTGCCCGCGTAAACGGCGTCGAGATCCGGGCGAGCGACGTCGCCATCGCCGAGGAGGACCTCGGCTCCAACATCCAGCAGCTGCCGCCGGAGGCAAAGCGCGAGCAAGTGATCGGCTACCTCTCCGACCTGATCCTGGTCGCGAAGGCCGCCGAAGCCAAGAAACTCGCCGACACGCCCGAATTCCAGCGCCGCATGGCGCACGCTCGCAACCGGCTGCTGATGGAAGCGCTGCTCCAGTCGGAGGCCAAGGCCGCGACCAACGACGACGCAATGCGCAAGACCTACGAGGAAGCCGCCAAGCAGATGGGCGGCGAGAAGGAGGTGCACGCCCGGCACATCCTGGTCGACAGCGAGGACGAGGCCAAGACCATCGCGGCCGAGCTCAAGAAGGGCGCCGATTTCGCCGAGCTTGCGAAGCGCTCAAAGGAGCCGGGTGCCGCCGAGCGGGCCGGCGATCTCGGCTATTTCACCAAGGACCAGATGGTGCCGGCGTTTTCCGAAGTCGCCTTTGCGCTCGAGCCCGGCAAGATTTCCGACCCGGTCAAGACCGAGTTCGGCTGGCACGTGATCAAAGTCGAGGACAAGCGCGACCGGCCGGTCCCGCCGTTCGAGCAGGTCAGGAGCCAGGTCGAGAACTATCTCGTGCGCAAGAGCCAGGCCGAGTTCGTCGGCAAGCTGCGCCAGGAAGCCAAGATCGAACGGCTCGATCCCAAGGCCGCGGAGCCGAAGAAGTAAGATCCGGCTCGGCGCCGGCCCGGTCTGGTGGCGGCCATCCTTCGAGACGTGTCGCTGCGCGACGCTCCTGAAGGATGAGGGCGGGCACAAGCCGCTTTGCTGCGACCTCTGAGGAGCGGTCCGAAGGGACCCTTCGAGACGCGTCGCTGCGCGACGCTCCTCAAGGGTGAGGGTGCAGCAAGCCGCGCCCTCGGCAGCGGATTCAACCCGGGCCGCGACCCTCGTGCGCTCCGCGCAGCGGCTCTTGCTTTCGTCGCGATCTATCGGGACAATGCGCGATGCCCGGCCCCGCGCCGGGCATGCTTTTGTCCGGAGCCCGCCATGGCGCTCGCAATCTCCCCGCTCGCTCCCAAGACCATGCCGCATCTGCCGGAGATCGCCGGCGTGCGGCTCGCCACCGCCGCCGCCGGCATTCGCTACAGGGGCCGCACCGACGTGCTGCTGGCGGTGTTCGACCGGGGCACGGCGGTGGGCGGCGTCCTGACGCGCTCGAAGTGCCCGTCGGCTCCGGTGGAATGGTGCCGCGCGCGTCTTCCCGGCGGCGCCGCGCGCGCCCTGGTGGTCAACTCCGGCAACGCCAACGCATTCACCGGCAAGAGCGGGCGCGCCGCCGTCAAGCTGACGGCGGCGCTCGCCGCCGAGGCGGTCGGCTGCCGCGCGAGCGAGGTCTTCCTGGCCTCGACCGGCGTAATCGGCGAGCCGCTCGATGGCGGCAAGTTCGGCAAGGTGATGGACGCCCTCGCCGCGCAGGCGGCGCCGCATGCCTGGCTCGACGCCGCCAAGGCGATCATGACGACCGATACCTTTCCGAAGCTTGCGACCGCGACCGCGACCCTCGGGCCGGCGGCCGTCACCATCAACGGCATCGCCAAGGGCTCCGGCATGATCGCCCCCGACATGGCGACGATGCTGGCCTTCGTTTTCACCGACGCGCCGCTCGCTCCGGCCGTGCTCCAAGCGCTGTTGCGGCAGGGCACGGCCGACACGTTCAACGCGGTCACGGTGGACGGCGACACCTCCACGTCCGACACGTTGCTCGGCTTTGCGACCGGCGCGGCCGCTTCCCGCGGCGCGCCCAAGATCGCGCGCGCCGGCGACCGCCGCCTCGGCGCATTTCGGGCCGCGCTCACCAAGGTCCTCGCCGCGCTCGCCGAGCAGGTCGCCCGCGACGGCGAAGGCGCGAGCAAGCTGGTCGAGATCGTGGTCGAGGGCGCGCGTTCGAAGGGCTCGGCCCGGCGCATCGCGCTCGCGATCGCCAATTCGCCGCTGGTCAAGACCGCCATCGCCGGCGAAGACGCCAATTGGGGCCGGGTGGTCATGGCGGTCGGCAAGGCCGGCGAGCCGGCCGATCGCGACCGGCTCTCGATCTGGTTCGGCGATATCCGGGTCGCGCACCGCGGCGAGCGTGACCCCGGCTACGACGAAGCGAGGGTGTCGGCCTATATGCGCCAGGCCGAGATCGCGGTCAGGGTCGACCTCGGCCTCGGCCGCGCCCGCGACCGCGTGCTCACCTGCGACCTCACCAAGGACTACGTCACCATCAACGCGGGCTATCGCTCTTAAGACTTTGCGAACTTGCGTGCCTTGATGCGGCGCTTCATTGATTGCATTGCTGCCCCTTGACTGGCTTCTACTGGGAGCGGGTTGCGCTGTCCTTGACCACGCTCGACCGTGATGGCCGGGCTTGACCCGGCCATCCACGTCTTTCTTTCTCGGTGCAATCGTGAAGGAAGACGTGGATGCCCGGCGCAACGCCGGGCATTACGGTGTCTCAAGCCGAAACGGATGCGCAATAGCCAGGATGGAGCGGTGGACGTCAAACTTACTCTGGTTGCCGCCTGCGCGCTGATCGATGCCGACGGGCGCGTGCTGCTTGCCGAGCGCCCGGCGGGCCGGCCGATGGCCGGCCTGTGGGAGTTCCCCGGCGGCAAGATCGAGGGAGGCGAGCGGCCGGAGGACACGCTGATTCGGGAACTGCACGAGGAGCTGGGGATCACCGTGCGCGAGGAATGCCTTGCGCCGCTGACCTTCGCCAGCCACAGCTATGCGGATTTCCATCTGCTGATGCCGCTCTATGTCTGTCGGCGATGGGAAGGCACGGTGGCCGCGCGCGAAGGCCAGCGCCTTGCCTGGGTCAAACCCAACCGTCTGCGTGAGTACCCGATGCCGCCGGCCGACCAGCCGCTGGTGTCGCACCTCGCTGACCTGCTGTAGCCGTGAGAAGATCGCGACCGCGGTCGCCAAAGCCAGCCCCGGACTGATCTCCGCGTCATCGACCGGGCTTTTCTCCGGCGGGAATTTCCATCACGCCGAGCGCGTCGGCAAGCCGCGCCTTCGCTGAACCGGGCCGCAGCGGCTGTTGCTGGCTCACGTCCGGCGCCCAACCCGATAGCCAGACCACCTCGAAGGTTGCGCGCACGCGTCCGTCCGGGTCGCTGAAGCGTCGCGAGTAGGTCTCCGCCATCCGGATGAGAACGGCGCGCCGCAACGGCAGGCGGCTGCGCTCGATGAGGGCGTTGGTCGCCCCCATCCGGCGGAGGTCGTGCATCAGCGCGAACGGCGAATCGTAGCGCACGGTGATCCGGTCGACGTCGCTCACCGGCAGCGCGAAACCCGCGCGCTGCAGCAGCAGTCCTAGCGCGCGCACGTCGCCGAAGGGGGCAACATGCGGGGACGCGCCGGCGACGAGCTCGGCCTCCGCGGCGGTGAACGATTGCCGCAGCTCGGTCAGCGTCTCGCCTCCCAGCAGCGCCGCGAGAAACAGCCCATCGGGCCGCAGCGCGCGCCGGATTTGCGCCAGCGTTCCCGGCAGATCGTTGACGAACTGCAACGCAAGTGCGGAAACCACGAGGTCGAGCGCGCCGTCGCGGAACGGCAAGGCCTCCTCGTCGGCGGCGACCGACGGCGCCGCACGCGCGGGCCAGCGTTCGACCAGCGCATCGACCGTAATGACCTTTTCGAGCCGGCCGGTGCGCGCCAGCCTCACGCGCAGCGCATCCGTCGGAGTTCCCAGATCGGCCGCGACGTCGAAGCGCCGCGTGACCGTCGAGAGCCGCTCGGTGAGGTCGGCGGCGACACGGTCGAGCAGAAATTCCGCCGGCCCGAGCGCGGCGGCGCGCCGCCGGCGCGCACGCACCAGCGCGCGGTCGAATATCAGTGGAGCCTCCGCCATGCGCGCCACGATATCACGCGAGAGTGGTGCCCGAGCTTGTCATCCCGGGCGAGCCCTTGCGTCGGCGCTTCGCGCCGTCCGCGGACAGGCGCCGCGAGGGCCGGGATTCGCTTATGCCGGCGTTCGAGGTGCATGGATCCCGAATGGCCGGCTGCGGCGCCTTCCAGAATGACAGCAGGGTGGCTTCCGGGATGACAGCAGTGCTTTTGCAAAATGCGGCGCCGCGCTAGCTTTTGCCGCATGGATCCGAGCGTCGGAGCCGCGGCCCCGGGAGCGCGGCGCGCGCGCCTTTCGGCCGCGCTGCGCGGCGCGCTCAGTGCCGTGCTCGACGTCGGGCTGCCGCCGCTCTGCCCGGCCTGCCGCGAGCCCCTGGGCGAGCACGGCGGGCTTTGCGCCGCCTGCTGGGCGCGGCTCGCGTTCATCGCGCCACCTTACTGCGAGCGTTTGGGAACGCCGTTCGCCTACGATCCGGGTCCCGGCGTCCTCTCGATGGAGGCGATCGCCGATCCGCCTGCCTACCGCAAGGCGCGCGCCGCCGTTCGCTACGACGAGGTCGCCCGCACGTTGGTGCACAGCCTCAAGTACGGCGATCGGATGGACCTCGCGCCCATCCTCGGGGCCTGGATGGCGTCGGCCGGGCACGCCCTGCTCGCCGAAGCGGATGCCCTCGTCCCGGTGCCGCTGCATTGGCGGCGGCTGTGGCTGCGGCGATTCAACCAGTCGGCGGCGCTGGCTCAGGCGATCGGCCGGCGGAGCGGGCTTCCCGTCCGACCCGAAATGCTGCGGCGGGTGAAGCCGACACCGCAGCAAGTCGGGCTCTCCCGCGCCGAGCGCGAGCGCAATGTCCAGGGCGCGTTCCGGGTGCCGTCGGCAGCCCGGGGCGAGATGGTGGGACGGCGCCTGCTGGTGGTCGACGATGTCTTGACCTCCGGGGCAACGGTGGACGCCTGTTGCCGCGCCCTGCTGCGCGCCGGCGCCGCCCAGGTCGACGTCCTGGTCTTCGCGCGGGTTGTACTGCCGGCGCGCGTTCCCATATAGAACAACGACTTATGGCCCGCCGGTAAACCCCACGATGCCGCGTGTTGAGATCTACACCACGCCCTGGTGCGGATACTGCCGTGCCGCCAAGACGCTGCTCGCCCGCAAGCAGGTCGCCTTCACCGAGATCGACGTGAGCATGGCGCCGGGGCGCCGGTCGGAAATGGTCGCGCGCGCCAACGGCGGCTGGACGGTGCCGCAAATCTTCATCGGCGCAACGCATGTGGGCGGCAGCGACGATTTGCATGCGCTGGAACGCGCCGGCAAGCTCGATCAACTGTTGGCCTGCGCTTGAGCCGCGCGCTTGCGCCCGGTGCAGCCGAAGGGCATAGCAACCACATGACCAGCGCAGCCAGCAGCTCAGGGGCCTTCCGCGTCGGCTTGATCCAGATGCGCTCCGGCCGCGACCCGCGCGCGAATTTCGACGACGCCGCCGCCTTGATCCGCCAAGCCAAGGACGCCGGCGCGGACTGCGTGCTCACGCCCGAAATGACCAACGTCATGGAAAGCAGCCGGGAGCGGCTGTTCGGCGTGATCGCGACCGAAGAGAGCGACCTCAGCCTCGCCGGCTTCCGCGAGCTGGCGCGGGCGCTGAAAATCCACGCGCAGGTCGGCTCGCTGGCGATCAAGCTCGGACCCGAGAAGGCGGCGAACCGCTCGTTCCTGATCGATCCCACCGGCGAGATCGTGGCGCGCTACGACAAGATCCACATGTTCGACGTCGATCTCGCCAATGGCGAGAGCTACCGCGAGTCGCGCACCTATCGGGCGGGCGACCTTGCGGTCTGCGCCGACCTGCCGTGGGGGCGTCTCGGCCTGACGATCTGCTACGACCTGCGGTTCCCGGCGCTCTATCGTGCGCTGGCGGAGGCGGGGGCGTGCTTTCTGACCATCCCCTCCGCGTTCACGCGCCAGACCGGCGAGGCGCATTGGCACGTGCTGCTGCGCGCGCGCGCGATCGAAACCGGGTGCTTCGTATTCGCGGCCGCGCAGGGCGGCAAGCATGAGAGCGGCCGCGAGACGTTCGGGCACTCGCTGGTGGTCGATCCCTGGGGCCGCGTGCTGGCCGAAGGTGGAACCGAGCCGTCGGTCGTGATCGCCGACGTCGATCCGGGCGAGATCGCGGCGGCGCGCGCCCGCGTGCCCTCGTTGCAGCATGGCCGCCGCTTCGAATTGATCGCGCCGGTGGCCGAGCCCGCGCATTTGCATGCGGTCGGAGGTGGGGCGTGATCCGCTACGCGCTCGCCTGCAACAAGGGCCACGAGTTCGAGAGCTGGTTCCAAAGCTCGGAGGCCTACGACCGGCAGAGCAAGCGCGGGCTGATCGTGTGTCCGTCATGCGGATCGGCCAAGGTCGAAAAGGCCTTGATGGCGCCGCGCCTCAAGCGCACCGGCAAAACCTCGCGCGGCGCCGAGCCGGCAGCGAGCGAGGCTGCGAGCGCGGATGCGCCGGCGGCGGCGGCGCCTGCGGAGAAGACCCCGGTCGCCATCATGTCCGCGCAGGAGCGCGAGTTCCGCAACAAGCTCAAGGAGCTGCGCACGCACCTGACCAAGAACGCGGACTATGTCGGGCAGAAGTTTCCGGAAGAGGCCCGCAAGATGCACTACGGTGAGATCGAGCACCGCTCGATCTACGGCGAGGCGTCTGCCGCCGACGCCAAGGCGTTGCACGAAGAAGGGATCGAGTTCCATCCGCTGCCGGTGCTGCCGGACGAGCGCAATTAGCCGTCATTGCGAGCGAAGCGCAGCAATCCAAGCTGCAGTGCGGTTTCTGGGTTGCTTCGTCGCTGACGCTCTTCGCAATGACTGCCGCCGCATTCCGCGTCGTTCCAGGCGGAGCTACGGAACTAATGCGCCCACAGCAGCAGCACAACGCCGAACGTCACCAGCACGATGCCGAACGCCTCGCGCGGCGTCGTCTTCTGGCCGAACACGAAGCGCGAGATCGCCTGCGCGAACAACACCTCGACCAGAGCGAGCGTGCGCACACTGGCGGCGCTCGCGAGCGCAAAGGCCAGGAACCAGAACTGCGAGGCGGTCGCGCCCATCAGGCCGGCGAGCAGCGATGGCCGCCAGGCCTTCGCGATCGCGACCAGCACGGCGCGGTCGCGGATCGCCAGATAGAGCGACAGCAGCGCGGCCTGCATGACCAGGCCGACCGCGAGCGTGAAAGTCGCCGCCATCACGAAGGTGGTGTGCTCGAGGGTGAGGATGGCGCCGCGGTAGCCGATCGCCGAGAGCGCGAACATGCCGCCTGCGGTGAGGCCGAGCGCCATCGGCCGCCCGCCGCCGCTGCGCTCGCTCGGCTTGAGCGACATCACCACGACGCCCGCGGTCGCGATCACGATCGCCACCGCCATCGGCAGCGTGAGCTTGTCGCCGAGGAAGACGAGCCCGAACAGCGCGACCTGCACCGGCTCGGTCTTGATGTAGGCGATGGTCACCACGAACGAGCGCTCGCCCATGGCGGCGAGCATCAGCGCGGTGGCGGCGATCTGCGCCAGCGTTCCGACCGCAATCCAGGGCCAGAACCAGGCGCCCGGCCGCGGCAGCGCAATGCCCGACGCCAGCGCGATGAGGGCAAGGAACACCAGCGCGAACGGAAAGCCGAACAGGAACCGCACATGGGTTGCCCCGACGGTACCGAGGCTCGCCGTCAATTCCCGCTGCATGGCGTTGCGCGCGGTCTGGGCGGCGGCCGCCAGCACGGTGAACACCGCCCACAACCAACTCGAATCGATCATCGCGAATTCGCGTCCCGAATAGCCGACCGATGCGAACGCGAGCGGATGGCGTCGTCGATGCTGCCGCGGATTCCGCGCATCTCAGGGCAACATCGTCGCCCGCACCGATGGCAGGTCGCAGATGCGGCGCATCCAGGCCGCAAGCTGCGGGCGATCCTCGGTCAGGCTACCGGGGCCGCGCTTGTGCGCGAGGTCGAGCGTGACCGCAAGGGTCAGATGCGGCATCCGCGGCGATCCCTGCAGCACCGGATCGGACACGCGGGCCTCGAAAAAATCGGCCATGCGCAGGCCGCGCGCGACCTCATGGGCGAGGACGGTCGGCGATCGCTCGCCCGCCGGTCGGCTCATCTCGCGTATCCATACGCAAGTGCCTTCGCACATGTTCCGCGTCATCGCTTCGATGCGGCGGTAGGCCCAGTCCGCTTGGCCGGCCGGATGAAAGCGCGGCGCGCCGTCGAGGCTGTCGAGATAGGCGCAGATCACCTGGCTGTCCTCCATCCCGCCCCCGTCGTCGTCGATGAGGTAGGGGACGCGGCCGGAAGGGTTGATCTGATAGTAGGGGCTGTTTGCGAGGCGCGTCTTCGCTTCCACGATCTCGACGCGGTTCTCCAGCCCCTTCTCCAGCACCAGGATGCGCGCCAGACGCGCGTAAGGTGAGGTGAACGTCACGTAGAGCTTCATCGTCGACCCGTTCTTGGTCGCAGCGCTCATCGGGCGTCGGCGGCCGGCCGCTCGGCGACCATCATGTAGTTCACGTCCATGTCGTCGGAGAGCTGCCAGGCACCCGCGAGCGGGTTGTATAGCACGCCCGAGCCGGCAAGCGCGCGCAGCCCGCCGCCCTCCAGCGCGCGCTCGAGCTCGTCGGGGGTGACCAGCTTCTCCCAGCGATGGGTGCCGCGCGGGAGCCAGCCCAGCACGTACTCGGCCGCGACGATCGCGAGCGCGAAGCTCTTGAGCGTGCGGTTGATGGTGGCGGCGACCAAGAGTCCGCCGGGCTTGACCATCTCGGCCGTCCGCCGCGCGAACAGGCCGAGGTCGGAAACGTGCTCGACCACCTCCATCGCGAGCACGATGTCGAAGCGCTCGCCCGCATCCGCCAGCGCCTCGGCGGTGGTGCAGCGGTAGTCGACGGTCACGCCCGCCTGCTCGGCGTGCTCCCTCGCCACCGCGATATTGCTGTGCGCGGGATCGGCGCCGACCACGTCGGCGCCCAGGCGCGCCAGCGGCTCCGACAGGATGCCGCCGCCGCAGCCGACGTCGAGGATGCGCAAGCCGGCCAACGAGTCGAGCCGCTTGCGATCCCGCCCGAAGCGCGCGGCCGCGTGATCGCGGATGTAGCCGATCCGCACCGGGTTGAGGCGGTGCAGCATGCGCATGTCGCCGTGCTCGTCCCACCATCGGTCGGCAAGGGTGGAAAACCGCGCAACTTCGGCGTCGTCGACAGTGGAGGAGGCGCGTCCGGGGTCCACAATGGGCCCTTGCTTACACCGCTTGGCGGCCCGGCATCAAAGCCCGCCCGGCGCCCCCTGCCCGCGATCGCGCAATCTGGTCTCGACAAACAGCGTAGAACGCTTCTAAATCAGTTCCGCCACCTGCGGCGGCAGGAATAAATTCTGGGCCATGGACTATCGGGGCTACTTTCGCGCCGCCATCGAGCGGCTGCAGAGCGAGCGGCGCTATCGGGTCTTCGCCGACCTCGAGCGCATCGCCGGCCGCTTTCCGCATGCGCGCTGGCACTCGCCGCAAGGGGTGCGCGACGTCGTGATCTGGTGCTCCAACGACTACCTCGGGATGGGCCAGCATCCCAAGGTCGTCGGCGCCCTGGTGGAGACCGCGACCCGCATGGGCAGCGGCGCGGGCGGCACCCGCAACATCTCCGGCACCAATCATCCGCTGGTCGAGCTCGAGCGCGAGCTCGCCGACCTGCACGGCAAGGAAGCGGCGCTCGTCTTCACCTCCGGCTACATTTCCAACCAGACCGGCATCGCCACCATCGCCAAGCTGATGCCGAACTGCCTGATCCTCTCCGATGCCTTCAACCACAACTCCATGATCGAGGGCGTCCGCCAGTCGGGCGCGGAGAAGAAAATCTGGCGGCACAACGACCTCGATCACCTCGAAGCGCTGCTGCAGGAGGCCGCGCCCGAGCGGCCGAAGCTGATCGTGTTCGAGGGCCTCTATTCGATGGACGGCGACACCGCGCCGGTCGCGCGCATCTGCGATCTCGCCGGACACTACGGCGCCATGACGTTCGTCGACGAAGTGCACGCGGTCGGCATGTATGGGCCGCGCGGCGGCGGCATCGCCGAACGCGACGGCGCCATGGGGCGGGTCGACGTGATCGAGGGGACGCTGGCGAAAGCCTTCGGCTGCCTCGGCGGCTATATCGCCGCCAGCGCCGAGGTCGTCGACGCGGTGCGCTCCTATGCGCCGAGCTTCATCTTCACGACCGCGCTGCCGCCGGCGATCTGCGCGGCCGCGACCGCGGCCATCCGTCACCTCAAGTCGTCGAGCTGGGAGCGCGAGCGCCACCAGGACCGCGCGGCGCGCACCAAGGCGGTGTTGACCGCCGCGCGCCTGCCGGTGATGGCGAGCGCGACCCACATCGTGCCGGTGTTCGTCGGCGATCCCGAAAAGTGCAAGATGGCGAGCGACGTGCTGCTGAGCGAGCACGGCATCTACATCCAGCCGATCAACTATCCGACGGTGCCGCGCGGGTCGGAACGCTTCCGCATCACGCCGTCGCCCTATCATGACGACGGGCTGATCGACGCGCTGGCTGAGGCGCTGGTGGACGTGTGGCAGCGCTTCGACCTGCCGCTCCGCGACCGGGCGCTGGCGGCGGAGTAGCCGCGGCACGTCCAGCCGGCGCCGCGCGTTCTATTCGGGCACGCCTGCCTTGCGCAGTCCTTCCAGAATAATGTCGCGATTGGCGAACCGGCTGCTGATGTGGCTGCGCAGGACCCCGACCCGCAGCGGGGGCCCCATGCGGCTGCGGGTGGCGATGAACCCGCGCGCTTCCTCGATCAGGCCGAGGTGACCGCAGCAACTGATCAAGTGGTTGTAGTGGCCGGGGAAATCGCTCAAGGCGGCGACCGATGCCCGCAGATACGGCAGAGCCTCCTCGAAACGCCGCGCGCTTAGGAGCGCGAGACCATGGATGGAGGTGTAAAAGCCCGAGAAGCTGTCGAGCGGGCTCATGCGCAAGGCCCGCCCAGTCTCGGTGACCGCGGCCTCGAAGTGGCCGGCGCGCGACAATGCCCACCCGAACACCATGCGACCGAGCGCAAAGCTCGGGTTGAGGTGAAGCGCGGCCTTGAGCTCGGCCAGCGCGCGCTCGTGCTGCGCCGACTGGCTGAGCGACAAACCGGCGGTCATCCGGGCCCATGGATCGTGGGCGTCGAGCGCCAGCGCTTCCTCGGCATGCGTTGCGGCCTGGCGATAGCCTTCGGGCCGGTCGGGATGCCAGAAGCAGTAGGCCGCCCACCAGACCGCCCAACTGAGCAGCGCGTGGGCGCGCGCGTAAGCCGGATCCATTTCGATCGCGCGGCGCAGAAGCTTCTGCGCCTCCTCGTTCCGTGCGCGGTCGACCTTGCTGGTCAGGCTGAGCGCGCGGGCGACCAGCCCCCATGCGTCGATGCTGTCGGGCTGCTTGCTCGCGGCGCGGTAGCCTTCCTCGGCGTAAAGGTGAGGTTCGACCGCCGCCACCACCTGTTCGGTGATGTCGTCCTGGACCGCGAACACATCGCGCAGATCGCGGTCGTATTTTTCCGCCCAGATGTGCTTGCCGGTCTCGGCATCGATGAGCTGGCTGGTGATGCGAATGCGCTCGCCCGCCGTGCGGGCGCTGCCCTCGAGCACGTAGCGCACGCCAAGCTCGCGCGCGACCTGCCGCACGTCGACGGCGCGGCCCTTGTAGACGAAGCTCGAATTGCGGGCGATCACGAACAGCCAGCGTAGCCGCGCCAGCGCCGTGATGATGTCCTCGGTGATGCCGTCGGCCAGAAAATCCTGGTCGGGATGGGCGCTGAAATTCGTGAACGGCAACACCGCGATCGACGGTCGGTCGATGGGCGCGAGCGCGGCCGGCGGAGCCCCGTGCGCGACCCAGCGGGTCGGCTCGCCGGAGCGCATCGATCGCAGCGAGAGCTCCGTGTGCCTCTCGACGATCGACAGGGTCTTCTCGGAGAAACGACCGATGAGCAGCTTGTCGACCGTCGACTTGCCAAGCTTGGTCTTGAAGGCGAACTGCTCGCGCGAGATCCGCTCGCGGGCGAGATAGTCCCTGATGGCCGCGGCAATTCGCTTCTTCTCGTCCATTTCGCACTCGGTCCAGGGCAGCGTCAGGAAGCCGTCGGGCGGCAGGAGCCTCTCAGATTGCTTCGCCTTCGGCTCGCAATGACCGAAGAGGCCGTTCGGCATTACGCGCAAGCGCCCGACGGGCGGAAGCCCGGCCGTGCCGGGCGGTGCCGCCGAGTCGGGAAGCTCCGGGAAAATATAGGCAAGTTTCGACAAGCGCCCGCGGAAAAAATCGCAAGTGCGCGGCGTTCGATAGCCTGGCCGCCTCACTGGGGGAGAAGCGCTTCGTTGACGCGTGACCGCCAGCGGGCGGGCTTGCGATGTCGGCGCTTCACCGGCTATTTACTCCGTGCGCAACGACCATCGCCAAGGTCGGCGAGGAGTGAAAGCCTTCATTCCCGAGCCTTGGGCCATTCGAACAGAGGGGGGAATCATGTTCCATTCGCGCAACCCGGCCGCGGCGGCGGCCAGGGCTCACGACCTTGTGCGGGCGCTGGCGCTCGCCGGTGCGATGGCGCTGCTGGCGCTCGCGACCGAGGCGCCGGCCCAGCAGGTGCAGTCACCGGAGCTGCAGAAGGCACGGGATGCCCTGGCGAAGTACAAGGACCCGCTCGTGGCGGTGCGCGAAGGGTACTTCTCCACGGTCGGCTGCGTGCACTACAAGGAAGGCGCCATGGGCGTGCACTTCCTGAACCCGGCGCTGATCTCGCCCAACGTCGATCCGGAGAAGCCGCAGATCCTGGTTTACGAGCCCAAGGGCGACCGGCTCGAACTGGTGGCGGCCGAATGGTTCGTTCCGTTGGCAACCGGCGTCGACAAACGGCCGGCGCTGTTCGGACGGCCGTTCGACGGGCCGATGGCAGGACATGAACCGCTGATGCCGGCGGGCCTGCACCACTACGATCTGCACGTCTGGCTGTTCAAGGACAACCCGGCCGGCATGTTCGCCACCACCAATCCGAACGTCTCCTGCGCGAAGGCCGACTACGCGTTGCTGGAGGAGCCGCCGCCCACGGTTCCGCATCACGGCGCAGGCCACACCCCATCAAGGTAGGCGGCCAAGGCGCGCGACCGATAGCGGTCGCGCGTCTCCCCGTGGCGCGCCCGCGCGCGTGCCGCCGGGCAGTCGCAAGGGTTCCTATTGGTCCGGCTTGCGTGGCGTTCGAGCTCGCCGGCGCAACCACGGAATGACGACCGGGATCGCGATCAGCACCAGCATGAAGCGCGCCAGGTGATGCGCGCCGACGAAGGCCGGGTCGAAGTTGAGCGCGAGCGCCAGGATCATCATCGCTTCCAGTGCACCGGGCGCGTAAGCGATGATCATGTCGCCGGTGCTGAGCGACAGCAGCGCGGCAGCGGCGACCGCGCCGCCGAGCGCCACGACCGTGCCGACCGCGAAGGCCCCCAGCGCGGCGGCGGCGAGATGCCGGAGCAGCCGGGGATCGGTGTTGGCGAAGCGCGTGCCGGTGAGCGAGCCCAGCACCACGAACGACGCGATCGCGAGCCACGACGGCAAGGTCACGGTGATCCAGCCGGCGCCGTGCAGCACCGCCGACGAGAGCATGGCGCCGAACATCAAGCCGCCCGGAAAGCGCAGCCATTGCGCCGCGACGGCGACGAGCGTGCAGATCCCGATCAGCGCCGCGAGCTGTCCGAGGTCGGCGATCGCGCCGGCGCCCGCGCGCAAGACCACGGGGGCTCCCGTGAGCCCGAGCGCCGCCAGCGACGCCGGCAAGGCGACCGCCAGGAGCACGATCCGCACCGTCTGCACGATCGCGACCGAGCGCACGTCGGCGCCGTTCTCGGCCGCCAGCACGAGCACCGTCGCAAGCCCCCCGGGGCACGATGCAAGCACCGCGGAAATCGTGTCCCAGCCATGCACCTTGCGCAGATAAAGGGCGACCGCCGCAGTCAGCATGGTCATTCCGACGGCGAGCAAGGCAAGGCTCGCCGGCCAGGCGCCCATGCCGCCCAAGGTTTCCGGCGTCACGGCCCCGCCTAACGAGATCCCGGTGAGGACGAAGGTGATCCGCGCCAGCGGATCGGGAATGCGCACCGGACGGCCGGCGATCGCGGCTATCGAAACCGCGAGGATCGCGCCCGACAGCCAGCCCGCCGGAAACCCCGGCAGGCCAAGTGCCGCGCCTCCCAGACCGCCGATCAGCAGCGTCTCGATGATGCGCCGAAGAACCGCGGCATCAAGCTCGAGACGGATCTTCGGCAAAGTCGCTCGCCTCGTCCGAAATCAGGCACCAGGAGGCAGGCGTCGGGAGTCAGGCATGCGATGGCCGCGACACTGGAATCCGCCGACCTGGTTCCTCGCGCCTCACTTCTTGCCGCGCCGCCACGGCTGATCGACGGTTTCTCTCCACGCGTGCCATCCAGGAGGTAGATCGGCGAGCTCCTGAACGCTCGGATCAAGTCGAACTATTGTACGCAGAGCTACAACCTTCGCATCCTCTTCGCTGGCGTCGCCCCAACCCAAGAACTGCCAACCGCCGTCCTCACTATCATGCGTTACATGCAGGATCGGCGCACCATCGCTGATTATCTGTCTTAGGGTGATAACGGCAACGTTTTCGGATTCCTCGAACCGCCAATCCTCATCCACAACAACCTCCGTACCATGCGTCAGGGGTTCAGGCATCAGGAGCCGGGGGTCAGGGCCGGGACGACTAAGACCTGAGACCTGGTTTCTGGCTTAGTTGGCGCGCTTGTGCCCGAGCACGATGCGGACCAGGTCCGCGGCGTTCTTGGCACCCAGTTTCTCCATGATGCGGGCGCGATGGACTTCGACGGTCCGAGGGCTGATGCCGAGCGTGCGGCCGGCCTCCTTGTTGGACGCCCCGGTCGCGACCTGCTGCAGCACGTCGTGCTCGCGCGCGGTGAGGTGCTCGTGCCCGGGAAACTGGAAGGCGGCAAAATCGTTCGCCTGACTGGCGCGATGGTTCCAGGCGGCGACGGCGTCCCGCACGCGCGACACCACGGTGCGCCCGTCGAACGGCTTTTCGATGAAGTCGAGAGCCCCGTTGCGGATGGCCTCGACCGCCATCGGGATGTCGCCGACGCCGGAGATGATGAAAATCGGCGCGGGATATTGCTGCGCATTGAGCTCGCGCAGGATGTCCAGGCCGGAGCGCCCGGGCATCTGCACGTCGAGCAGGATGCAGGTCGGCGTTCGCGCCTGGGCGGCCGCGAGGAAAGCGGCGCCGTCGCAGAAGCCCGTTACCTTGTAGCCTTCGAGGGTAAGGACGATCGAAAGAGCATCGCGCACGCCCGCATCATCGTCGACGACGAAGATCTCCCCGCCGGCGCTGTCGATGTATGTCATCGGAGCCACTCGCTGCCGCCCGTTTCCCTCAGTATTTTTACTTACGACAGGAATAGGCCAGCGCAAGGCCGGGTGTCAAAGCGCCGCCGTTGCCGTATTGCGCGTTCCTCGGGCGCGGTATGCGCCAGGGGCAAGGCCCATGAGGCGCCGGAATCGGCGGTTGAAGGTCGACAAATCGTTAAAACCGGCATCGAAGGCGATGGTGGAAACCGCATCGTCGGTTCGGCGCAGCCGCACGGCGGCGCGATGAAGGCGGGTGCGCAACACAAACTGGTGCGGCGTCATCCCGACCACTTGGCGGAAGGTGCGCAGGAAATGGTAGGGGCTGGTCGCCGCTTCGCCGGCGAGATCGGCGAGCGCAAGCGGCTCGTCCGCCCCCGCCTCGATGCGGCGCAGCGCGGCGGTGACGCGACGCTCGTCGCGACTGCTCGGCCCGTGTGCCCGCAGGCTGGAGCCGGCGAGGGCGGCAGCGACCGCGCCGGCCAGGCCGAACGCCAGCTGTTTGAGCTCCTCACCATCCGCCTCGTCGCGCGCAGCCTCGGCGGCGGCAATGAGCGGCATCAACGGCACCGAGGGCGGGAGATGCGGGACCGCGAACGTGGTCCGGCGCGCGCCCGGCACCGCGGCCACGATCTCTTCCAGGCGATCGGGCGCGAAGTGAAAGGCGAGGCATCGGTCCCCGACCCCGTGTTCGTGGCCGCATTCGAAGCAATAGCCTTCGTTGCCGAGCAGCACCGCGCCGGGCGCGAGCACGGCCGCGCCGAGCGGCGAGCGGTACTGGAACGTGCCGTGCATCACCACCGCGATGCAGGCCGCACCGTGGCGCTCCTCGAACGGCCGGTCATGCGGTCCGGCCGTACAGACGATGTCGCGCACGCTCCAGCCGGGGCCGGACGCCAGGGGCTGCGAGTTCGATTCCATGCGGGCCTAATATAGCAATTTTTCCCAAGCGGCCGAGAGGCGGGCGACCTAGGTAACCGCCATGCCCTGCTCTTGGAAGACATTCCCATGACCGTTTCGTCCCGTTGGCCCGACGCCCTTCACACCGACCATCCGGCCGCTGACCGCGCCGACAAGATGGGCCTCTACGGCTGGCTGATCGGCAGCTGGGAGATGGACGCCGTCATGCATGGCGACGACGGCACGCAAAGCCGCGGGAAGGGCGAGATCCATTTCGGCTGGGTGCTCGAAGGCCGCGCCATCCAGGACGTCTGGATCCTGCCGGGCGTCTTCTACGGTACCACGTTACGGGTCTACGACCCGGGTCTCGACGCTTGGCACATCCTCTGGAGCGACCCGGTCAAGCAGCTCTACACGCGGCAGATCGGGCGGGCGCGCGGCGCCGACATCATGCAAGAGGGCGTGGCCGATTCCGGCGCCGCAGTGCGCTGGAGCTTCACCGAGATCACGCCCGATTCCTTCCACTGGCTGGGCGAACGCTCGCTCGATGGCGGCACGACCTGGCACCTGCAGGTCGAGTTCTTCGCTCGCCGCCTGCAGCGGGCGCGGGGGAGCATGGCAAAAGCCGAAACAAATGCCGACCAAAGGAGAGCTCAATGATCGATCATGTCTCAATCGGCGTTCGCGATATTGCACGCACGAAACGCTTCTACGACGCCGCGCTCAAGCCGCTCGGCTATGCCTGCCTGAGCGAGGGCGCGGACTCCCTCGGCTATGGGCGCGAGGCGGTGGCGTTCTGGATCAGCGCCGCCGAACGCCCGGTCGCGTCCGATGAGAAATCGGGCTTGCATTTCTGTTTCAGCGCGCCGACGCGCAGCAGCGTCGATGCGTTCCACCAGGCGGCGCTGGGCGCTGGCGGACGCGACAACGGCAAGCCCGGCGTGCGCGCCGACTATGGTGCCGGCTACTATGCGGGCTTCGTGGTCGATCCCGACGGCTATCGGCTCGAGGCCTACTGCAACGGCAAAGCCTGACCGCGCGCGCCGAAGCGACAGTCAGATCCAAACTCCAATCAAGCCCGGAGATATGCGATGGCCTCAATCCGCAAGGAGTTCTTGATCGCGGCGCGCGCCGACGACGTCTGGGACGCGGTGCGCGATTTCGGCGCCCTGCACCAGCGCCTGGTGCCGGGCTTCGTCGTCGATGCGAAGATGGATGGCGACGCGCGAATCGTGACGTTCGCGAACGGCATGGTGGCGCGCGAGGTGTTGGTCGATCTCGACGACAAGGCGAGAAGGCTCGTCTACGCCATCGTCGGCGGCCGGCCCACCCATTACAATGGTTCGGTGCAGGTGCTTTCTGAGGGCGAGACCAGCACCCGGTTCATCTGGGTGATCGATGTCCTGCCGCACGACCTGGCGCCGGCCATCGACGCGATGGCGGAGCAAGGCGCGAAGGCGGTCAAACGGACGCTGGAAGGCAATTCGCCCGCAGCACGCGAGCCGATCGCACAGGCGTCGTAGGGCAAGTCCGGTTTGTACGCTATGCGATCGTGCCGGGGCGGCGCCTTCCCGACGCCGACGCCGCATCATTGCTCGAATGCTTGGAAGCCGTCATTGCGACTTGCACACCGGCCAGGCGGCCGAGCCGCCTGGATGAAACTCGGCAATGCCTCATCCTGAGGGGCGGTCCGAGGGACCCTTCGAGACGCGTCGCTGCGCAACGCTCCTCAGGGTGAGGGCGGGCGCAAGCCGCTGCTCTCTCCGACCTCATCCTGAGGAGCGCTGCGGAGCGGCGCGTTTCGAAGGATGTTCCAGAAGTCCGCAGCGACCCTGCAGTGCGCTCTTCATTTCCGGCGCCTTCACCTCCTCATAATTCCAAAGTAGGCATGGCAGATCACGGAAACGTGTGCGTGGCGCCGGAAACAGGACCCGCCGCGCGCGCGAATGCGCGTGATGAGATCCGGCGTGGGGGCCCCCTGCCGACACTGCAGCATGGAGGAGGATCGGCGATGACGGCTTTCAACATTGTGCGTTTCCGCGTGAAGCCAGGGCGGGATCAAGATTTCTTGGATGCTCACAAGAGGGTCGCCGCAAATTGGCCCGGCCTCGCACGCTTCAGCATGGTGAAGACGGGTGACCGCTCCTATTGTGTCATCGGCGAGTGGACCGACATGGATTCGCTTGCCAAGGCCCGACCGCAGATGATTGCCGTTCTGGATTCGTTTCGCGACACGCTCGAAGATCTGGGCGGCGGTTTGGGCGTGACAGACCCAATGTCCGGACCCGTCGTATTGGCCGTGAAATAGCGGGGCTTGAGCAAGCGAGACAAGTTCTGCCGGTGCGGGACGGCCGTCCGAAGCCATAGGCTTCCAGCCGAGTTCGGCCACTCAGGCGAACAGATGGCGGAGCAGCGGGGTCCCCTCGACCGCCGGTCAGAATAAACGCAGCGCGTGGGTTAGAGTGTATCGGGACGTTCGATCGGGGAGGAGCACATGAAGCTCGCAACCACCGTTCTGATGGTGGTCTTAACTTCGACCGCGGCATTGGCGCAGCAGGACAGCAAACCATCGAAGGGCGATGAGAAGCTCATTCGCAATGCGATGTCGGCCGCACCGAAATCAGTGGCGAAAGACGCCACCATAGTCGCCATGAACGAGAAAGGCGAAATGCGCGTTCTGCGCAAGGGAAGCAACAACTTCACCTGTATGCCCGACAACCCCGCCAGCCCCGGAAACGATCCCATGTGCCTGGACAAGAACGGGATGGAGTGGGCGCATGCATGGATCACCAAACAACAGCCGCCCAAAGGCAAGATCGGCTTTGGATACATGCTGGCGGGCGGCTCCGACGCAAGCAATCTTGATCCACACGCCGCCAAGCCGGCCTCGGGAAGAAAATGGGTTGATACCGGTCCCCAAATCATGATCTTCAATACCGGTACTGCGATGGAGGGCTATCCGACCCAGCAGGATAATCCCGACACCAAGCAGCCCTATGTGATGTGGGGCGGAACGCCCCATGAGCATCTGATGATTCCCGTGAAGTGAGGGTACCCGCGGCTTCCAGCCGGACGGTCATCGCGGGATCACGCGCACGTCGCAGCGCTCGGGCGGCACGAACATCCGGTTGGTGTCCTCGAACGCGCTCTCCTGCATCCTATCGACCCACACTACGAAGGCATCTCCCTCCGCCAGGAAGGCGCGGCGGGCCTCGGGCGTCGGGCAGATGAAGTCGGCAACCGCGAAGCCGCCGGTCTTGACCACCTGATCGCACAGCCAGCCCATGCGCCGCGCATGCTCGATACGGTCGGCTTCCGCGAACCCCAGGTCCTTGCTGACGTGCTGGCGCACCTCGTCGGCATTGAAGTGCACCGCATTGAGGCGGCCGGCGACGATCCGCGCCAATGTGGTCTTGCCGGCGCCCGGCAGGCCCATGATCAGGATCTTGCGGTGCATGCGTTTGCTTTGAGGCGGCGTCACACGCAAAGAGCAGTCACTTGCGCATGAACACCATGCGCGGCGCGCATCTTTGCCCGGCATCGATTCGGCTGCGCAATGACCGCGACGCCAATTGGATTCGAACGCGCGGCTTAGGATGTTCGATCGCATCGGGATTTGCATTCCAGGCAGCGGAGAATTTCGGTAGGGCAATACCATAACTCGCGACCACATTCCCCCAGGATTGTAATTCGTTCGAATTCCTCTTGCGCCTGCAGGATGCCAAGCTAGGCTGATATCCCTGACTACAGCAGCGCAGAGCCACTGAAGGGGAGGAATACCCGTCACAATCGGTTTCGGCACCCGCCGACGTCGGTGACTTTCATTTTCGCTCTCACAATTCGCGACGTGGACGCAAGGGGGAGACGCGTGACTGCCCCGAGAAGCCGCACGTTTTACTTCATCTCCGGCCTGCCGCGGGCGGGCTCGACGCTCACCGCCGCGATCCTGCGGCAGAACCCGCGCTTGAAGCCGCGCGCTGAGATCAACGGGACAGTGACAGGGGAGAGCCGCCATGGCCGAGTTCATCGTCACGACGCTTGATGATGAGACCTTCGAGGGCACCGAGACACCCGGCACGCCCGACGGCGCTGGGCTGTCGCTGCGCGAGGCGCTGGCGCTCGCCAACGGCAATGCCGAGGCGGACGAAATCACGTTCGCGGCTGGCCTTGCCGGCGGCACGCTGTTCCTGACCACCGGGCAAGAGCTCGCGATCACCACCGACGGCATCACCGTCGACGGCGACATCGACGGCGACGGGGATGCGGACATCACCATCGACGCGGACTCCGCGGCCGGCCTCGACGATGCCGTGAGTCGGGTATTCCTGATCAACGGCGCCGGCTCGATCGCGGCCACGCTCAACGGCCTCGTCATCCGGGACGGCAATGCAGGCGGGGGCGGCGCCGCCGGAAACGGCGGCGGCATCTATGTCGACCACGTCGACGCGCTGACGCTGACCAACGCGACCGTCTCCGGCAACAGCGCCCGACGCGGCGGCGGGATCTTCGGCGGCGACGACGCCTCGATCGTGCTGACCAACGCGACCGTCTCCGGCAACAGCGCCGGCTTCGACGGCGGGGGGATTTACGGCGACTTCACTTCCTCCATCACGCTGACCAACGCGACCGTCGCCGGCAACGACGCCGGCATCGACGGCGGCGGGATCTTCGGCGGCGAAGACGCCTCGATCGTGCTGACCAACGCGACCGTCTCCGGCAACAGCGCCGGCTTCGACGGCGGCGGGATTTACGGCGGCTTCACTTCCTCCATCACGCTGACCAACGCGACCGTCGCCGGCAACGACGCCGGCGACGACGGCGGCGGCATTTTCGGTTTAAGCGGCTCCTCGATCGTGCTGACCAACGCGACCTTCTCCGGCAACAATGCCGGCGACAACGGCGGCGGTATTTACGGCTTCGCCGACAATCCGATCACGCTCACCAACTCCACGGTGACCGGCAATAGCGCCGACGGCGACGGCGGCGGGATCTACAACTTTGGCGACGACGCAACGACGACCCTCGCCAACTCGATTGTTGCCGGCAACGCCGCGGCGGGCGCGGGGCCTGACCTGTTTGGTGCCTATGCCGGCCTGGTGTTCACTGGCGGCAACGTCATCGGCTCGGCGCCGGCGAATTTCGCGAGCCAGACAGGCGCGCCAACGGCGACCATTGACGGCACCAGCCAGGCCGAGCTCGAGACCGTGTTCGCCGCGGTGGCGAACAATCCCACGACCAACGTCCTCTCCGGCGTGCTCGCCGACAACGGTGGCGCGGTCGAGACGATCGCGCTCAATCCCGATGCCACGAACCCGGCGATCGACACCGGCGATCCCAACCTACTCGACGAGGCGCAGGCCGGCCGCGACCTCAACGGCGACGGCGATCAGCTGGACACGATCGCGACCGACGCCCGCGGTCTCGCGCGCAATGTGGGCGCCAGCGTCGATCTCGGAGCCTTCGAGGCGGGAGGGATCCTCGTCACCACGCTCGATGACGAGCTCGATGCCGCAGATACCGACCCGGACACCGTCGACTTCAACGATATCTCGCTGCGCGAGGCGCTGGCGCTGGCGAACGGCGATGCGAGCGCCAACACCATCACGTTCGCGGCCGCGCTCGCCGGCGGCACGCTGTTCCTGAGCCAGGACCAGCACCTTGCGATCACCACCGACGGCATCACCATCGACGGCGACATCGACGGCGACGGGGATGCGGACATCACCATCGACGCGGACTCCGCGGCCGGCCTCGACGACGCCACCAGCCGGGTATTCCTGATCGACGGCGCCGGCGCCGTCACGATCGCGGCCGCGCTCAACGGCCTCGTCATCCGGGACGGCAACCCGGTTAGATTGTTTCCTGCAAATACCGGCGGCGGCATCTTTGTCGGCCAGGCTGACGCGCTGACGCTGACCAACGCGACCGTCTCCGGCAACAACAGCGACAACTTCGGCGGCGGGATTTACGCCGCCGACAACGCCGCGATCACGCTGACCAACGCGACCGTCTCCGGCAACAGCGCCAGCATCGCCGGCGGCGGGATTTTCGGCAACGTATTCTCCTCGATCACGCTGACCAACGCGACCGTCTCCGGCAACAGCGCCGTATACGGCGGCGGGATTTTCGGCAACGTATTCTCCTCGATCACGCT
>Ga0209382_10000060_pt1 | contig 147533 bp, 140 predicted proteins | sample SoiMetdeltSBSDD5_FD_187599 | JGI IMG/M metagenome (GOLD analysis project Ga0209382, IMG submission 187599) | Bulk soil microbial communities from a Populus tree surrounding site in Tennessee, USA - Soil MetaG P. deltoides SBSDD5 (SPAdes) (version 2) | ecosystem: Environmental > Terrestrial >... | reverse complement strand
AAAAAAAGGGTTGAAAGCAGTTATGACTTGTTGGTCCCTACCTGCTTGCTTTTTAATCTTCGAAGTCACACTCTTGTTCTTCTGCACCGGCTTTGTATAGGTTCTGGCCACAGTTAGAGTTGAATGATTCACCACTTCCGATGTTCTTTTGTTTTACACTTTGATCTGTGGTGGTTTCACTGGTGTCTTGAGCAAACGCTAATGGTGTTGCAATGACAGAGAGTGCAGCTGCCGCGAGTATTGCAGCTATTATGAAACTTTTCTGATTCATCGTACATTGTATCTATAGTATGTTATTATTTCTGGATTGAGAAGGTTCTATAGCTCCTATTATAATGTGATTTGTGACATACTTCTCTTAAGTAGGAAATATACCCGTCAAGGTTATGTTCTTATTTTTAGAGAGCTCTTAGTATTTACTTAGTCTTCGAATATATGCACTTTGTATATATCCGTTCGATATGTCCGATAGTCTAGAAGAAGTACTCTAGATATATCTACTTCTATAAAGCAGCCATATCCTTCTTAGCTCAAATGTACGTATACTTTCGTATCCTCATTTTAGAATGAACAAAACTATCTTTATCGCAGCCATGTTAGCAGTAGCAACAGTCCTCGCAGCTGGACTAACAGTACTTTCAAGTTCTGTACAAGAAGCACAAGCAAATCCGTGTGCCGATGAAGCGAATCCTACTAGTGGTAGTGGCGAATCCGGCTCTGCTAGTTCTTCTGGTGGTAGTGATGAAACGAGCGAGCAAAACTGTAAGTTTATCGGCCCTACAGGCTTTGACGAGAATGTAGTAATAGGACAGGTAGAAGAAGACGACTAGACTAGTCGTAAGAAGTCAAACCCAATCCCCACTCCTTTTTTTATTAGAACACTGCTTCCTGTTCCGGTTCTCCTTCTATTCCTATTTCCTCTTCAGCTTTTACTTGGTGGCCTAACCTCTCAGCCTTACCATTCACATAGTTAAGTGCATCTCTAACTATTGCACCGTTTGTCTTCAGTTCCATCCTTACCTTGACTTCCTACATCGTAGCAAATCTACAAATATGATATAGTCTAGCCCCTATTTGTGTTAACAAAAATATCGAGTATACTCATAGCCGCGATCCTAGCTTTCTCAGTAGCAACCGCTGTCTATGCACAGAATGCTACAAAAACACAGAACGCGACACAAGCATTCGACAAACTAACTAATGCAACAGTGCTTCTAGACCAGAGAGTTAGTGAAGCATCAGACAAAGGTAATGCATCACAGTGGGCTGAAGTAAAGGAATCAGTTGCTGACGCATTAAAACAAATGGCCGGAGTATCTGGCATGGTAATAGATGCCACACCTGAGCAGCTCAGTATCCTAAATGGCTCAGCAGCATCGATAGGGAATGCAATAAGAAGCCTACAGGAAGAATAGTTCTCCTATTTTTTCTATAATAACTAAGCAAATAGGTGATGCCTTTGAAATAGGCCAGAAATACTCAAAAGATCAACCCTGGTTCTAAAGTTATTGTTTAAGGGGATAGCTTAGCACATTCTGCATATGCCTTCCATGTTCCTGGCACATTCACAAATACACTCCATCCGTTCCCTGTTGCTTTTTCAATGACAGGATGTTCATTTCCGGTGGTACCTATAGAAGATTCGACATTAAATTCGTAACCCCCTCCTACTACAACTTCGTCTGCGTTACAAAGTGCAGTAGAGACCAAAACATCATTATCAACGCTGCCGCGTGTCATAAATGGGGCGCTTCTCTGTGTAACAACTAGCTGACCCTGCGACTTCTTTTTGTCTTTGTCCCCATCTGAAACCTTATCTGGTACTATAAGATATTTTTCGTAATCGTATTGTGAATATGCTGTTTGGATATTTGACACGCTTACGAATCCTAATGTTGGTACCGACGTCGCCATTAGTAGTATTGAAATCTCGCTCTTTATCTTCAACCTTCTCTGTGACCAGCTTTGTGATCTATTTATAATTGGGATTCTTTAGATTCAAGTTAGGGCAGTAATGAAGCACTCAGGAATCTAACGACCTGAAACATAATAGAATGAGATATACTCAACTCAGGGGGTTATTCGGCAAGATTATCTCCCCACCAATCCCCATTCTTGTTACGGATAGAACTATAACTTCGAAAAAATAATTATATTAGATCTCGTATGTGAGGTATATACATTTGGTTTACATCAAGAAGCTAGAAATTTATGGCTTTAAATCATTTGGGTTCAAAAATGTGGTCTTGAACCTAGAGAGAGGTCTGATTGCTATAACCGGTCCAAACGGTTCAGGAAAAAGTAACATTCTTGATGCAATAATGTTTGCGATAGGCGAAAATAGTCCAAAACTGTTGCGTGTTGATAAGTTTCAGTCCTTGTTTCATGATAATCAGAACAGTACAAATAGGATAATCCGTGTGAGCTTGACATTTGATAATCAGGACAGGGGCATCCCAGTTGACAAAGATTCTGTGGTATTGACCAGAGAAATAGAAGGGCAGACGGGAGAGAGCCAGTATTATCTCAATAATAAGAAGGTGACCAAGAACATAATAACGGAACTTCTAGATATTGTTGTTGCTACACCCAATAAACTGAATATTGTACAGCAGGGAATGATAACCCGTATTTCTGAATTAAATTCTGAAGAGCGAAGGAAGATTATAGAAGATATAATAGGATTGTCGTACTTTGACGAGAAGAAAGACGAAGCACTAAAGCAACTCGATGCGTCTGATAGGAGACTTGAAGTTGCCCTCGCTAGAATTGGGGAGATTAGAAAACGTATTGACGAGTTAGAGGTTGAAAGAAATGAACAACTAAGATTTTCTCAGCTTGAGCGGGAAATTAAAAGATTTAATGCGATCAAACTATCCGACGAGATATCTAGAACAAAAACTAGTGTACAAACTCAACAAGTCCTACTTCAATCAAAGACTGAGACTTACACTAGGTTATCCGCCCAAACCAGTGACCTTCGTTTGGCAATTGAAAATCTCGAGGCAGAGAAAATGAAATTTTTGCAGGAAGTAGATTCGGCAAATAGGGCCAAATCACAAATTGGCAGTAAGATTTCTCATATCATTTACGACTACGAAAGAAAGAAAGCAATTGCTACTGAATCGGAGAACCGTTGTAATCAAATTAAAGAAAAAATCCTGCCTGGGTTAAATGGAGAAATAACTAGTCTTTCCCAAAAATTGACAGAACTACAATTACAATTGAACAGCAAACAAGAACCGATAGTTGAATTATCAGAAAAACAATTGGCCCTGAAAAGCGAATTAGACGCTACCAACAGTAAGATTGATTCATTGAGCAAATACAGTATACAAGCTTCCAGTACTATAACAAACTTAAGGCAGCGATATGAAAAACTAGAGAATCTTAAAAATGACATACATCCTAAATCAATTGCTCTAGAAGAAAAAGTACGGTCGAAAACTCAGCAAGCCGTTAATAATGACAAAAGAATCGCAATAATGAAAAATGACATAATTATCAGTCGAAATCATCTTCAAGATGTTGAATTAGCATTGGTTGAGAAGAAAAAAGAATTGACAACTACAGAAACCCAAATCCGACAACTCAAGATGAAAAATCTTGAGGCCGAGTCGGAGACCAATGATTTACGTCTACTGTTAGATAGAGCTAGCGGCATGGTCACCGAATATGATTCTCAAACTTTAGCTGCAAGGGACGTTATGAACGAGGACTTTGCTATTGCAGAAATGACAAAGGCTGAATCAAGCTTGACTATAAGGGGGTTGATTTATGATTTGATTTCATGGGAGAAAAGGTATGAAAAGCCAGTATTAGCAGCCGGTGCAGACTTAATGAAAGCTTTTGTAGTGGACGATGTTGGATCCATGCTCTCAATTTTGGAATTTGCAAAGAAAAAGAAATTGCCAAGACTCAAAATTGTTTCTATTGACATTATGAACCACCTACAGAAATCGAGGGATCGTGAGATTCTAAAGGATAGTGAAAATAATACAAATATTATTGGTACTCTTGATAATTTCGTCTACTCAGAAATAATAGGGTTGCCGAACTTTTTATTTGGGCGTACGTATTTAGTGAAAACAGCCCGATCTGCATATCTTTTGGCAGAGCAAGGACATAGGGCAGTATCAGTCGATGGAGAATTGTTTGAACCTAATGGCTCAATTATCTCTGCGGACTTTGGCTCGAGAGTAACTAGCTTTAGTGAAGTCCTATTACTTGGAGATTCTGTAAATGCCCTGAAAAATTCGACTAATTTAGTAAGAAAATTTATCGAAGAAAAAGCATTGGTTCAAAAAGACGTGAACATCCGTTCCACCAAATCAGAAAGTTTTAGGAACAAGTTAGAGGTAGAGATAAGCAAGTTCGAAATTCAAAGATCTATTCTAGCTAATAGTCTGGGTTCTGAGGAAACTAGGCTACTAGAAATAATAAACGAGAATGAATGTATCAAGTCAGAAATTAATTATATCAGTAAAGAGCTGAAGATGCACCATAAACGCACTTCAACCCTCTCCATTACATTAACCGATATTACAGAAAAGATCGATAGTTTGAATTACAAAAATTTGGAAAACGAACTGGCTCAGGTGAATTGGACAAGGAATACCATATTGAAATCCATGGATGATATTGAATATGACTTGCGACAACATAAAGATTCAGTAAGATCGCTAGAAAGAGAGATTGAAATTTGTACCAATCGTATTAGCAGTTTGAAATCAGAGATGGAGGATAATTTACAGCGTGAATTGAAGGAAAGAGGTAAAGAAGCAGGTGAGCTCTTTCAAGAACTTGTTTTGCAGGAAGATGAGATAAGAAAATTAAGAGACCAAGAACAGCAAATAATAGATTCATCAGGTACTTCCTTTACGGTTTTACAAGAATATGAGAAGAAAATACGGACATTAACAGAAAATGAGAGAAAAATATCTAGAGAATATCACGGTCTTGAGAAAGATATTGCAGTGTTGAAAAAAGAGATAATTGATCTTAACTCAGAAGAAGTGAGTTTACTTAATAGCCTCGAGCAAATTGGTTACCACTATAAAGAAAATGGTCTGGCAAAGGTGTATGATGTAGAAGAAACCATTCAACTATTAAGCAGTGAATATGAAACTCTAAGGCCTAGAATAAATTTACGCGCTCACGATAGCTATGTTCAAGTTATTGATGGTTATAGAGGCGTGTCAACACGAAAAAATCATTTGGAGGAGGAACGAAATTCAATCGTGCTTTTTGTGGAAGAAATCGATAGAGAAAAGAAAGATGTCTTCATGGAGGCGTTCAAGAAGGTCGACACGAATCTTCGGAAAACATTCTCAGAGGTGACCGGCGATGGAGGCCAGGCCTGGCTAGAAATTGAAAATTCTGATGACATATTTTCTAGTGGCATATCTTTGATGGTTCAATTCCCTGGAAAGCCTGCGCGTGAATCAACAGCCCTGTCAGGAGGCGAAAAAACCATGGCTGGCACAATATTTTTATTGGCACTACAGTCACTCAAACCGTCACCCTTCTATCTGTTAGACGAAGTCGATGCTCATTTAGACTCACAAAACACAGAAAGATTATCTAAGGTTCTACTGGCCAGGTCATTAGATAGTAACCAAATAATCATGGTTACTCTGAAGGATTCTACGGTCTCCAAGGCAGGATTGATTTATGGGGTTTATCCGAAAGAGGGCGTGTCACATATCATAAAGTACAAGCACGATAACCAACAAGCACTTGCTGAATCCGTTAATAGTAACCTCTAGTCATTCCTTATCCCCTGCTGATCCTGGTATTGCTCATGCTTTTGGTAAGTGGGAGAATAGAGAAAGCAAGATACTTTATGGGATTTTTCCGGTTCGTAGAATTCTGGGTCTTTATGACAGACATCCATAGAGTATGGGCATCTGAAATATAATTTACAACCTGTCTCTGCTGCCATCTTACCCCTTTTTAAAAGGATTTGTTTTTCCTTCTGTAAATTTCCTGGATCAGGTTGGGTAATTGCATCAATAAGGGCCTGGGTATATGGATGTCTCGGTTTTAACAAAACATCATCTACTGAGCCCGCCTCAACTATCTTGCCAGCGTACATTACACCTATGGTATCTCCAATATATCTAGATGTGGAAAGGTCGTGTGTGATATACAAATAGGAAATATGAAGATGATCCTTTAATGACTTCATAAGATGCAATATTTCTCCTCTTACAGATACATCAAGCATTGAAACAGGTTCATCCGCAATTATTATTGTCGGTCTAAGAACTAGAGCCCGAGCAAGGGCCACTCTCTGGCGCTGACCGCCAGATAGCATGTGGGGAAACAGGTTTGCAATATAATCTACCGGATTAAGCTGAACATCCCGTAATGATTTAAGTACCTTTTCTTCACGTGTCTCCTTTGAAGTTTCGTGTTTCTCGTGAATATTTAGCGGTTCCATAATGATATCCATTACTTTCATTCGAGGATTGAGCGCAGAGTATGGATCTTGGTGAATCATTTGTATAGCTTCATGAAACCTTTTCATCATTTTTTTGTCGTTCCGGTCAGAGACATCCTCACCATTGAGTATGATCGAACCAAAATCGGGTTTCAGAGCTTTTAATATTATTCTGGCTAAAGTACTCTTGCCCGAACCAGATTCACCAGCGAGGACAAGGGCCTTGCCTCTTTCAATCTGAAGGCTAACTCCGTCAACGGCCTTTATGTAAGATGAATGCTGATACCGCAAGAATTGCCCAAAACTTCGTTTGAGGGGGAAGTACTTCTTTATGTTGACAAGTTCCAGAATATTATAAGAAATGTTCTCACCCAAAAATTATTGTTGATTATACTTATCATAGCAATATAATCCTTGTAGAAGAGTGGTTTTAACTGGAGTATTTTGTTCCGTATAACGAACTGTGCAATACTGCATTGATGCAACAAATACTCAGGAGATTCTACAATCAATAGTTTTGTTGTACGCAATCATGGGATAAGTATTTTGAGTCTAACGGTGATATACCTGGAAAGTGTTCGTTAATACTAAAAACCCAAGAGATACAATATAACAAGTAGTATAATAAAGGGTTAAAAAAGGGGAGAAAATGCAAGCCAACCTAAGGCTAATACAACGACACCTTCGGGTATCTATTTTCATAGCGATAGCAATAGCACTTATGGAGTTTGTCGGAGGGATTCTGAGTAATAGTTTATCCCTAGTCAGTGACGCAGTTCATGTATTTGGCGACATAGTTGCAATTTTCTTGAGCTTGTTTGCAGTGTCGATTGCTACAAGACATCATATAGGTTCAATGACTTATGGATATCACAGAGCAGAAGTCTTGGCTTCAATGGCCAATGGTATTCTACTTTGTGCCATATCCGCGTGGATAGTGGTGGATGCATATCAGAAGTTGTACAACCCTAAACCCATTGATGCTGTATTAGTAATCGCCCTAGCCTCTATCGGTTTAGCTGGCAATTTGGTAATAATGAAGGTGCTAAGACGAGATCAGGAAAAAAGTCTAAATGTCAGAAGTGCCTTCTCCCATGTATTATATGACACGATATCTTCAATTGCGGTAATATGTGTGGGAACATTCACGTTATTCACTGGGATTCCTGGACTTGACCCATTAGTAGCTTTGTTAATAGCCGTATTTATTGCCAGAAGCGGGTTTAAAATCACCAAGGACAGTGCTCACATATTACTGGAAGGGGCCCCTCCCCAACTAAATATGGAAGAGATAAGGGATGCGATATTGAAAATAGAAAAGGTGTTAGAAGTACACGACCTACACGTGTGGACTATCACCAGTGGCATGAATGCTTTAAGCGGGCATATAGTTTTGCCCGATCAGATCCTTAGTGAAGCCGATATAGTTGTACAAACTATAAACAAAACTTTGTTAGAAAAATTTGGAATATCTCATACTACTCTTCAAGTTGAACCAGAAAAAAAAGTTTCATTTAAACTCGGCTCGAATGATCCTAAAGATAGGAGTACAACCAAAGAATGAAAAAACAAAAATCACCCAAAAATCGATGTTACAGACTGTTACAGACAATCACAATTAGATTCGAGATCTTGATTACCTCATCCCCGGTGCAGTTGGTTATTTACGTTACGATACTGCTATTACTTCGTCCTCATTGGATGCGCGCTGACTAATTATCTTCGACAAACCTTTCATGTAATTTCTGGCAAAGGTCGTAGTAGGTTGTGAAGAATACCATATACAGCCTAGAACCTTGCAGTCATGGCAGGTCTTGGCTATATCCCATTGTGGGAGGCTCCATATTTCCTCTATGCTATGGTCTAGAAGGCTGTAGGTATTCTCTTTACTGTTGAATTTCCAACACGGAACCATAACAGTACCATTACCATTAACAAATATGCTTTTCCATACCCCACATTCATCGAACATACCTTGTCCGAACTCTTTTATTTGTTCAAAGTATTGCGGGGGGATCATTATCTGCGGCGAGGAATGCTTTTTTTGGTAATCCAGTATGCTGTCACATACTTCTACCATTTTTTGTCGATCTGGAAGGAGGGAATAACTAACATCTGATCTGTCTTCGACAAATGTTAAAGAAACTGCCTTGGATCCGAAATCGAGAGCTTTATCAAAATATGATTGGTCAACAAATTCTTCTGTATTGAATTTTGTAATAACACTATTGAAATAGTGGGGAACCTCGTACTCTGTCAAGAGATTTAGGTTCTGCATTACCCTCCGAAAAGTTTGCGAGGAAACCCCACGAACTTTGCAATAGGATTCTTCAAATAATGAATCTATACTGCAAGTAACAAACTGAATGAACTTCTTTAATTCATGGAGATCTATTGTATGAAGCAACGAACAATTGGAAATCAGAGTAACAGGTATCCGCAGTTGATACAAATACTCAACGAGTTCCATAAAATCATGACGGCTGGTAGGTTCTCCCCCTTCAACTATAGCCCAAATACAATACTGTGATACCTTGTCAAAAATAAGTTTCCATTGATCGGATGAAAGGTCATTTTTCCTGGCCAAGTTTAGTTGACTGTTTTTATCTGGATCTCCAAATGGACACATAGGACAATAAAAATTGCAATAGTGCGTTAAGCTAAATACACCAACTAGAGGAAGCCTACGTCCCACCAGTCTGTTCGCCGACCATTTTCCAAGCATCTTTATTGTACGGATCTTGTCTACAACCAATAGCATAGTCCACCCATTCCCAGAATATTAAACATTTATCCACTGAATGAATGTAAGAATGGTGATTATACGACCATATTGGCAGGCTTAGCCCTCAGCTCATATACTCATGTATGACAAGACGTATTGTTATTACAAAATCAGCATGTGCGCATGCACACAAACAAGATCAGTTACATTAAATTTTCTATGCAGTAAAATACCTTACATCAACTCCAGATAGTTTTATCCAGCTTCGCGAATTTTAGAAAGACTGACTTCCTATCTATCTCCGGCACTTTTGCATTCGTCAGATTTGCTTCAACGAAATTAGTTCTCGCGATTTTAGAGTTAGTGAGATCAGAGTTCTGAAGATTTGCCCACATAAGATTTGTTCTCGTTAGATCCGCATTTACAAGAATGCAATCTCTCATGTCACAGTACATCAAAAGTGCATAGCTCAAATTCGCGCCTTCTAGGTCTGCCCCTACAAGATCAGCTTGAACTAAATTTGTCTTGATTAGATTGCAATTCGTTAAATTCGACCTAGTAAAATTTACCCCATTGAGATAAGCACCAGATAAGTCTTTTCCCGAAAAGTTCTCGCAGCTAAAATTAGGTCTTAATGTCAAATTTTCCATTCTCCATCGGTTGTAATCTCGAATCTTCATTTCTTGCAAAAGTTCTTTTCCTTGGGCATTGGTCAGCTTATCGTTATCACCAATATCCATATACTTCAAATTTTCTATGGTCTCCATCTATTTACAATTTGCCGTCCCTATTACAGCTTCCAATGAACATGAATTCTGCATAAATAAGGAGAGCAGGTATCAAATATTTCTACAAAACCATATGACACAGATTCATTCCTCCACGATAACTAAGTGACCTATACACAACCATATAAAGAATCTGCAGCCTGAAAACTTGCGAAGGATTTAGTCTATCCCAGCAATAGGTAGAGCTTTCTTGGGAGGCAATTTAAATTCATTCTGTTCTTGCTCCTGCTGTGTTACCTTTTCAAATTCTATGGTAATTTCGATAGGGGCATTAAACTTCATACTTATCTCTTTTGAGAGTGTACCAATCGATCGGGGGTCTGAAAATTCCTGAGATCCTTGGAGGAATACTCTAGACTTTCTGCGGATCGGACTTCCTCCGTACTTTCTGATCAAGAAATCTTTGAGTGTATTGATGGATTCCTCGGGGATCTCATTGTAATAAAAACAGATTCCGTGAATGGGTTCCTTGTCAAATGGTGTTCCATACCGGTACCAGAAGACACCAAAATGTTGATAGTCTCCTTGCATACACTTGATGTCCCAATGATTGGCCTTTTCAGGAGGATATGTTGCCCCTAGAACATCTTCGGCTGCTAGCCTCCAATATCTCAGCCGCATAGCTATTTGGAAATCTAGGTTTCATCCCTGTATAAGAATGTGTTGTTATCCCTCGTCATTTATGAAAAAAATAAAAAGAAGCAGAGTCCTGGTCATATGTTGTGAATCCCAATCAAACTAAGAATGATGCTCCTCCAACAATATCAGAAACCATAGTAAAATCGTTGGCAGAAATGGAAAAATTCTATGATGAAAGCAACAAGGAATATTTTAAGAATTTGCTAGACCACCCAAGCCATATCATCAGAACAAGAGCTGTCTGTGTCCTAGCAAATATGGCTGGAGATGATTCAATAGAATGTCTTGGTGATGTACTTAAACGTGACCCTAATGCACTTGTGAGACATGAGGCTGCTTTTTCTCTCGGCCAGCTCGGATTTGAAGGAGGTATAAAGCCGTTATCACACGCGCTCAAAGCTGATCCTAATTTTTTCGTTCGACATGAGGCGGCCATTGCTCTAGGGGTCATAGGATCTGAAAAAGCCAGAGATACCCTAATAGTGGCATTAGGTGATTCAAGTGAAGAGGTTAGAGAATCAGCTTTGGTTGCACTTGCAAACCTTGAATATATTTCAAGAATGAAGAGGAAAAATGCGTTTACTAAAATGACAGGTGGCTAGGAGGATCTAAGCAAGTTATGACTTTATTTCTATCTATCCCTTAGTAGAATAGAAACAATAAAAATTACATATTGAAAGCAGTGAGCAAACCATCCAAAAGAATTTTTATTCTGAGGCAACTACTGTTCCATTTGTACTCATTGTAAACCTATAGACTCCTTCGACTTCAGAATCTTCGAATATCTCCGCATCATGTGTGATAACAATAATCTGTGATAATGGTCCCAATCCTTCCCTGAAGGAATCAGATATTATTCTCACAAGGGACTTTCTTTTTTCCACATCCAAGTGCGTAGTTGGTTCGTCTAAAACAATGAAGTCCAGTTTGTTCGAGCTCATCATTTGCGCAATAGCCAACCTCAAAGCAAGCGCAACTGCAACTTTTTCGCCACCACTAAGGGAGTTCATATCGATACCTCCAAACGACCCATAGCATACTATTTGAACTTCTCGTGCCTTTTCAGTGAGTTCTATTCTTGATATTCCTGTCCTGAACATAGAAAGATATTCCGAAGCCTTTAATGATAGAACCCTCAGTGCCCAAATCCTTAACCTCGACGCTACCGGTCCGTCCCTGTTAAACACTTGAGATCGGATATTTTCAAGATTGGTGAGCAACTCCGAAGCTGATTCTAGTTCTAATAGGATTTTGTTTGAGGCGTTGATCCTATTTAGACATCCACTAATAACAGCTCCTGCTGCCCCCAGTTTAGCGTTTACCTCCAGAAGCTCGGTTGAAAGTCGGCTTCTTCTAAGTTTTGAATCTGTGTATTCTTGAATATTCAAACCTTCGATCTGCTCTCTTAACTTGATAATTTTTTTAACCAATGAACTCGAAAACTCGTCTATTTCTAACCGCCTAGGATCATTTGCTTTATCAACAATCGCAGTTACATTATCAAGATCATTTCTTTTGCGTTGAAGTTCTACTTCTAGGTCTTGTGCCCTCCTGAATCCCTCCATAGATGTCGAGACAAGAAATTTCTCCGCTAATTCGATTTTTTTCTTTTTTTCATCCGTCATTTCTTTTTCTTTCTTTAAACCCGCCTTTTCAATCGACCTTTCCTTACGTTCATTGTTTTTCTTCCTAATTTCAGATTCGATGTTGCAAATATCAAATATCTTTTGAGTTTCAATATGAACCGGGGAACCACATATTGGACATCTTCCGTCTTTTTTGAACTCAATCCGTTTAGCACACTCTAAAATACCTTTCAGCCTTCCACTTTCATTTTCATTATGCTCAATGCTCAGTTCTAGATCTTCGAGCTCCGACCCTATCATCTTCAAGTTTATATCAACCGATTCCTTATCTGAAATCAATTTGAGGGCTTTACGAACCTCATCAAGGAGTCCTTCTAGCTTAACTATCTCTTTAGCCAAAGACCCTCGTTTACCATTGATATAGTTGATTACTGAGTCTTCTGTAGCTTGCAGCTCCCTTGCCTGTAAAATAAGAGGTTCCATCCGTTGAATTTCTTTTTCAGTCAGAAGTAGCCGTTCTTTCAGGTTGTCTTTCCGGTCTTCTAAATTTAAGAACTGACCTTCTGCATCTCTTAGTTCAAGCATCTGACCATTAATGGTTGTGTTGATAGAGCCGATCTGTTTGTCGTCTAAACCATCATTATCAGCTCTCAATCTTTCTCTAAAAGCACTAATCACCTCATTCATAGTCAGATATGCATTGTCTAATCTATCGATACCGATCAAACTATTAAGTAACTCTTTGAACTCTCTGGGTTGAGAATCGATAATGCTACTCAGCTCCCCTTGCTGAACTATAGCTGCAATCCTTAACTTTTTATAATCAATACCTAGAATCTTTGCGACTTCTCCACTCATTGAGTCTCCAAATTGTTTTCTTTCTCCAGAAACTATAGTGCTACTAACAATATTTTCTGAATCTAAAACTTCGTCAAACCTTGCATAGAGAGATTGTCCATTGCCCCCAAGCCGCCTATGTGCATCATATACTTTTGAACCGACGGATAACCTTACATTTACAGATGCCGATTCTGATCCTCTGCGAACAAGATTTTTGTTTGCCTTCCTTGTATGCTGTCCGTATAAAGCAAATGTGATGGCATCTATGACACTCGATTTACCAGATCCGTTATTCCCTATGAATATTGTGATTCCTCTATCAAATGCGATCCGTGTAATTTTATGAGAAATGAAGTTCTCCAACTCAACGGCCTTGATCATATCGTTATTATCTACTTCCGTTTATCGACTGCTTCACTTTTGAACTACACGGAATATTAATTCCTTGTTTTCATCTTGTTGTCGTGTACCTTCCATGCTATATCCAAGACTGTTCGAAAATCGCCAGCTGACGCCGCGGGGAGAATTTCATTGATAGCAAAGGCAGCCAATTCGTCAGAGTTAAGTGATTCTCTTGCCAGGTTATAGATTTCTCTATTGATATCTATAGGTTTCCCACTACTAATATCCGGATGTGCGTTATGTTTTTCTGCAGTACGCCATACATAGTGTAAGCAATACTCATTCAATGCGGACAGATTCATGGTGACTATTTTTGAATCAATTTTCTCACCCAATATTGTTAGCGCAACAATGGGTTTTTTCTTGCAACTGTGGGTTTTTCGTATTATAGCAGAAATTTCTTCATGCAACGTTCTGTAGGTTAAATCGAACGCTAATACTGGTCTGCGATTTTCCAGTTTTATCCAATTGGCGCTTGGTTCGTGCGCCGACATATCTGTCAAAAAGAAACCCTTTTCGATGTCTCTTAATCCATCACTTGGAGACAAGTCAATGGAGCCAGGATAAGCAATGAGTCCCGTCTGTTCTACCCCGTCAAAATAACTAAATGTCTCTTCAATATGATCGTGATAGTGCCCCATCGCATAATAGTCGAATCCCTTTGGAAGATTGTTGCGGCTAAGCTCACCGGCAAATTTGTTGAACTCAACCAAACCTTGGTGTAAGACAAGAATATTTCTCGAATCATAATTTTCCTTTTGTTGCTTTGCAAGCTTCTCCGCCACCTGCAACTTTTGGAGAAGAGTTTCAATACTACTTCTTCTTTCCTTATTGAAACCGAATATTGCTAAAGCGCCAGCACGTATTGGTTGGTTATCTTCTAGTAGTCTGGCTAGCTTCATGTTGTGAAAAAGGTATGGTACTGGAGTATCTTTTATCCGGCTCATATCATGTTCACCCAAAATGAAATAGACCGGTATTGAAGCTTCTCTGAATTTCTTAAGTTCATCAGCCAGCTTTACTATTGAGGATCCGCTCGGTCTTGGATTATGAAAGATATCTCCTGCTAGGATAACCAAATCTGCATGCTCAGATATAGATCGGTCGACTGCCTCCGCAAAGGCATCATAAATATCATTCTCTCGTTCTAGTAAATTAAATTGTGAATATCCAAGATGGATATCCGAAATGTGAGAGATCAACATAGCGGCCTTTATACTTGGACCAATACACGATTTAATTATATCTGTCTTACAGTAATGTTAGTCTTATGAATCATGTCCATTAACAATAGCTGCAGAGATCGAAGATAAACAGGCGCTTGTCAGCTATTCTATCCCAACAAGTTGTGTCCAAATTTTAAATAGATTCTAAATGACTGGAAGGCCCAATTAAACAATCAAAGTTGCAGGGAATGAATGATTTCCTCCTCAATTCCAGAGATTCTAAGATCGCTAAGTAAAGGTGATAGGTCATCTCTTCATCCTCTATGCAACACATTAATTCTGTGATAGTTATCTAGACGGCCAATAGTCAAACTTTTTGGGGGGACTTGAGGACGGACTGTGGGTTCCGGGCGCTCATGTGATGACTTGCTTAATCTAGGTGAATAGTTGGTTGAGAAATCCTTTTTCCTTAGCTATCCTAATTTCATGTGCGATTCGTCTTCCCATACTCATTGGTTTATCATAAATTAATTCAGAATAAGGCGAGCCATTAATGTAGAGATTAGTTCCGGCAACAATTCTCGCAGAAAATTCAAACGTCGTAAAAATTCCTTCTTTATCATAGACACCTTCAAGGCAAAATGGGCCGATCATCCCTGGAGGTACTAGGTTCTCCGCTGCCTTTACGAACCGTTCTCCCATCTCATAAACGCCTTCGAGCAGCGATTCTCTCAGTACAAGGGGAAGATTACCGATAACGTTGTAAGACGGCTGAAGGCTTACAGAAAGCTGTTGCCTGGCTGGAATTCTGCCAATACTGTCAATATCAGATTCGTACCTTATGTCGGCACCTAAAAACTCAATTTGTCTATTTAGAGGCGAATAAAAAAACTGAAGATATGTTGGAACCCCAATTATGTACTCCTGAATAAATAGGTCATCTTCGCTTCTTATTCGTCCTTGACTAAGAAGTAATGTAGCGTTCTCTTCGAAGCTTTCTTTGTTCCATGCTAGAAAATACCCCCGTCCCCCCGCTGCCCCATGCAATTTGACTATGCACAACTTATCGATATCATCCTTGCGTTCAACCAATTTCGGAGTCATCAACTGCGATGCACCCATCAATTTCTGCTTAAGATTTCTATCGGATTCCCACTGGAAGAGATTTCGATTTCCGAAAATTGGTACTAAAATATTCTCGATGTCCTGATGCGTAAGGTAGGCTATCATCGTCCCATGTGGAATTATGATTGAATTAGTATCATCAAGCCGCTGTTTGCATCTGTCGTCCAAAAGTTCACTGTAATGTGATATAGTCAAAATTTCATCGATAAATCCAAACCGTTTGTAAAGCCTATGCCTATTTTTTTCACTAATCAGTAACGTATTAAAACCCTCATCCTTTGCGCCTTTAAGAATTTGTAGTGCACTGTGAGAGCCTAGAGTAGCTATTGTTGTAGGCTTGTTTTGACTAATCTGACCAACCAATAGTGGTTTGAATACGTCGGAGGGTGACTAAAATACTTAGTGTCCAGTAGATGCGATTGGCAAGACTTAGAACGACATAGAATCGATATTGTTTTCTAATATAATTTTAGTAGGAGATTTAGCGGCGGCAGCGATATTCTAATTTTTTTAATCATATATTCCAGTCTTAGAACTGAGAGTAGAATATTATCCTGTGTATAAAAATAGGAAACTGCTCTATCAATAAAGCCGTTAGCGGGCAATTAGACGTGGGTTTGTCACAAATTCTGATATCAGTTTTATTGCGAATCCCACTCCCCCTACCGCGCCTATACTAAGTAGGACTAGACGCAGATGTGTTGTATAATCTTCCTTACTAGTTTTTTTTGCCAACTTTAATGTCTGAAGTATTTCAATTACTTTTCTTTGCACTGCACCGATAATAGGAAGTCTCTTCAAATAGGCAATTAAAATCTGTTATCGTCTTATTTTAACGTACCGTATCTATGCATTTGATTAAAACTTACCTTGTTAGCGACGTCTTCACGGCATATATTGGCTCTTTTTCAGTTCTTTGCATTTCTACAAATGTTTCAGTATTTTGGACCCCTTCAATTTTTCCAATTCGCTCGATAACGACATTGTGCAATTCCTCTAATGTGCGTGAGCTCAAATTTACTATAATATCAAATCTTCCGGTAACTTCCGACAATGTTCTAACTTGTGGAATCTTCACCAGCTCAGAATGAATGGGTTCTTTCAACTTAGGATCTCTGTTAATGCCTACTGTAGCCTTTACACCAATTCCGAGCATTTCTTCATTAACTATGACAGTAAACTTCTCGATCAAATTACGCTTAACAAGACGCTTTATTCTGCTATATAGGACAGACGCATTCATGTTCAGCTTCTTGCTGAGCCGTGGAACTGAAATACTTGCATCTTTGGTCAGTTCTGATAATATACGCATATCCAACTCGTCGAATCTTTGCAAATTTTATCCTATTTTATGGTTCCTGTTCATATTAATAAATGTAGTCAGAATTTTTAGTGCACAACACAGTCATACTTCTGACATTTTTAGTTCGTTTCAACAAGACTAGGACTGGTAACTTTCCATCGAAATTACTTTCCGTAGCACCTGTCACTTATTTTATGGTGCTTCTAAGAAAATATTTTATATAAACCTCGCCAAAACTGTCAATATGTTTGGGAAGGGCAAAATTCGTTCAGGTGAGTACGTTTTTGTGGTTCAAAAAGATCTGAATCATGTTAGGCTAATTGTAGGGAGAATTCAAAATGTAAATGGAAGCAAGATTCAAGTCAATGGTTTCTATATTCGCCCAGTGGGTTTGATCGATCATGTCGAATCCGGAAGCGTAAAAGGAAGACCATTGGAGGTTCTTAAGAACCCTGATCCCAATAATTGCATATTCATGTTGATTGACAGGGTTGAGACTGGGATGTATAATCAAGAAGTGGACCAGAACGTAGACAAGACTGTCTGGATAAACGAAAAACGATATTTTGTCTTGGATGGGTGGGTAAGAGAAAACCTTCCGGACATGTTTGCAGATGTGTTGCGGGCAACATCTGAAGAGCAAAGATTGCATGCCCGAGGCATCCTGATTGAAAAAATGAATTCCCTTTATGAAAGAGACCTAAAGGATCATCTTTACGCAGTTGCAAGAAGCACAAAAGTATTGTAGGCTTGAAAGTTTTATATTATGGTTGAATATAGAACGAGTTGTCTATGGAATATGTGTATGCTGCTTTGCTTTTACACAGATTAAAACAGGATGTAACAGAAGATAATGTGAAGAATGTTATAAAGGCTACTGGTGCGTCTCCGGATGAAGTGAAAGTGAAAGCCCTAGTGGCAGCTCTAAGTGATGTGAACATCGATGAGGCGCTGAAAGCAGCTCCTGTAGCCGTCTCTGCACCTGCTCCCACTTCACCTGCTCCGGCTCCAGCTCCGGCTTCAGCTGCAGAATCTCCAGCAGCAAAGGAAGAGGAGAAGAAGGAAGAGGAAGCACTAGAAGGGCTTTCTTCCTTATTCGGGTAGATAATATGATTATGAATTTCTTCCTACCTGTGCAGATAAGAGGATAGAAAAGCTAGTTCTCTGATCCGAGATTGTATTAAACAATTTACCTAGTCTATCATGTAGCTTTGTATCCTTTCAAAGATAGGGTTGAAGATAATAACCTTGCCTGCCCTTCTGCTTCAGGTAGTAGTGTATTTTCTAGATTTTCTCGTGACAGATATCGCGACTCTCTCGACAACGCAATTGCATGTTGATGAGCTCGTGCAATCAATGGCCTGGCTGTGTCCTTTGTAAAATACGAAGAAGCGATAGCAAGCGCTATTGCCTCTTGGAACGATTTTATCAATTCGTTCTTGTATTCTTTGAGGTCGATACCAAGGTCTCTCTCATTGAATATTAGTCCATCAGAAATGGCGAACATAACAGATATTCCTGCCTCAATTGGCTTTATGTTGAGTTTACTCATCAGTGAAGCGAGCTTCTGAGAAATTATTTGGCCCGATCTAGCTACTGTTGTGTCCTTGCTTACCCAGATACTTCCCTGATCTATCTTGGTAGCTACATTTGCCTCTTTGAACTCGGAAAGCACAGGACCAGGTGTAATACCTGTGTTCCCGGCTGGAATAATAATCTCTTTATTGGCAATATCTCCTCCCTTGGCTTGCAAAAACACTTTGTTTTGAAAGAGAATTGAGTTCAGTTTAAATGGATTAATATTTGTGAACATTAAGGCACTTTGACCTTCGAGTTGTTCACTCAAGTTATCTATGCCTTGGATTTCCTTCACTTTCTCAAAAGCTTTTTTCGCAACCTTGTTTTTTATTACGGTAATCTTTATTTCATTCCTGAACTTCTTGCGAATTGCCATAAGTTGCGTTGCCCTAACTTTAGTCATCTTTGAGAGTGCGATGACCTCAAACTCTTTAGGAAGCTTTTGCAATTGCTGATACATTAGCCGCTTCTTCTTAGGATAACTTGTGCGTTGGCTTCGTCGAGCCGATTCATTCTCCTCAATTGTTTTCAAATTTATCGCTCTTTCTTTTCCCTTAGTGATTTCAACCTCACAGCCTTCCCCATAGAAAATTTTATCAAAGCATTGCTAATATTCTTATCACCCTGAGGTAATTTCTTCTCAATGGCAGCGATAACTGCGCTGGCATTCGATGCTAATTGTGAATCGTCCATCTTCTCATCTCCAATCTTGGTGGATACATTTAGCTGGTTTTTCGCCCTCGCACGTACAGAGCCCCTTATTCTGTTAGCTATCGATTCTATTGGGGCGCCATACGGTAATGGGGTTGGCATTTTACCTTTGGGGCCTAAAAATTGACCAAGGGAGCGACCCACCGCAGCCATTAAAGATGTGTCGGAGAGAAAGAAGTCATATGATCGTACGACTTTTCTTGCTTCTCGCTTGTTTGTACCCAATCTATCAAGTTGTTCTTGTTCTATCACATTGTCTATCTGAGCCTTTCTTGCTCTCGTGCCGAGGTCTCCTGATCCAACGACACATATGGTTGCCCCTCGACTCGGTTTGTGAGGTAATGCAATCACCTCATTTACACTAAAGCCCTTTTTAATGTCTATATCCTTAAGCACGAGAGTTAAGTCAACCGACTGATTGAACTTGCGTTGAACGGTCTCTTCCCGAGCTTGTTTAATTAACTCTTTCAATTGGGCTTCCAAGACCATACGAATTATAGTTTTTCCGAACTAAGCCACTTAAAATCTTTTAGTGAACGGGGTCACGTCTGTCGATCGCGATTTCTCTATTCCTTCTCATTTTATGCTGATGTTAATTCAAACTGGCGGGCCCGGTGGGCTTCGATCCCACGACTTCCGGCTTTCTCCAGTAAACTTAGAAGGCAGGCGCTCTGTCCAAACTGAGCTACGAGCCCCTTGTCCATCTTGGAAATGTACATTTAGGCGGACATAGTGAAATGCTAGCATTCCTTTATAAAATGTTATTCGTTTCAGGATAAACCCAGCATTTCGTAGCTATTGCAAATGATGACAGATTAATTTCTTAGAAAAACTTATGACAATTCAAGAAAGTATAATAGAAAGAATGGCGTAACAGTAAAGGCTTAGGAGAACTAGGTAATTGTCTGCTTTAGTCTTTCATTGTATTCATGTCGGTTCAAAATCGGGGATTGATGTTCGCCCTTTTACTAAATTATTTTTGGAGAATCTGCAATCTCTGTCCAGATTTACAGGGTCGGGATGAGGGATGGAGCTAAAAACCGTAGTTCCAGAGAACGGAAAAAGAATTGGTGAGAGAGAGAAAAAAGAGAATCATGGCGTGAAGCTAACTGTTGAGGAAGCAATTAAGATTATAGAAGAAAATTCACGTAGAGTAGAAAAGACGAGGGAACTTCTGCATGCTGCTGGTAAAATAGATGTAGGTGTATTACCACATGAAATTGTCAGAGAAACAAGATTGTACAGGCTCCTACATTACCGTCCATTGGTTAGTAGGACTGCAAGGACGCCGATCCTTGTTGTGTATGCGCTAATGAACAAATCTTACATATTGGATTTGCAGCCTGATAAAAGCTGGGTCCGCAACCTATTGAGTCAGGGCTTCAACGTATATCTCATTGATTGGAAAACACCCACCAATATTGACAAGTACGTTTCATTTGATGATTATGTAAATTATTATATGGACGATTGTGTCGACCTAGTTGCTAAAGCGAACTCTGTTGAGAAGCTAACACTACATGGATATTGCCTTGGTTCGACCATGAGTGCTATGTATACTTCGCTTCATCAGGAAAAGGTAAGAAACCTAGCAACAATAGCTCCCATAATCGACACCGAAAATGATGGAACAGTCCTTGCGAACTTTGCAAAACATCTTGGTGTAAATAAAATAGTCGAAACCTTAGGAAATTTTCCTAGGGAATACCTTTATGGATGCTTCTCGATGTTGAAACCATTCAAACAGGGGGTTAACAAATACATTAATCTTGTAGAAAATATTGACAACGCAAAGTTCGTCCAAAATTTTCTACGTATGGAAAAATGGCTGTACGATACACCTACGATCGCAGGAGAAACCTTCAAACAATGGATTGAGGATATTTACCAAAAGAACCTACTAGTTAAAAACGAGATGAAAATAGGTGAAAATATTATAGATCTTTCGAAGATCAATGTTCCCATTTTAAACATTGTTGCAGAGGAGGATCACTTAGTTTCTCCTCGGTGCAGCGTCGCATTGAATGACGCAGTATCGAGCATAGACAAAAGATTAATGCATTTCCATACTGGTCATGTAGGTCTTATCGCCAGTAGCTACTCCCAGAATAACGTCCTTCCAAAAGTTGGACAATGGTTGAGGATCAGATCACAATAACTCATTCTCCAAGAGAATGCTAAAGTATTCTACCAATAGTTTTGAGTTCATGTAGATTTTTTATAGTTATTTGTGTTGACTGCCCTTATGTTTTCTCTCGATAGGAACTACAATTACCTGGACCAAGTCGCCTTCCTCTATATTTAATGCCTGTCTTTCTGCTTCAGGAATAGAAATTCGGCCCCCACTCTGGACTGTTGTTTTGAACATCGCATTGTAATAGGTAAGTCCCTGAAGCATAGAGAAGAAGTTCTGCATAGCGTCTTGCTGTATTGTTGAAAACTGCTTGATAAAATCTCTTTGAGCATCGCGTCCTTTATCCAACGCATTCTTGAATGGCGACTTTGATTCATCCACTGTTCCAGTATTATTAGTCATGTGTAAATGTATACTACCGTCGATTTATATTAATATAGGGGTATATTCTTGAATCTTGTCGTTAAGGGAATTCCTGAACTATTTCCCCACGTGTTCGAACATGTTCTAAAATCCTTTGATTTTAGATGTATTTATTGGGATTATGGAATAAAGTGATCGACCGTACTGTGGGTGAACTACTTATTGGATATGATTTTGTGATCACGTGAGAGGGCTTCACCGTTTCTCGGTACCCCGGCTGAAGTACAAAGACGATAAAAACCATAAAAATACCAATCATCGTTGTGGAAGGTATATCGCTTTTTGTAAGTATCGCATAAAAGAGACTGGGATCGAGGAATTTTTCGACTGCCGTCTTTTTTTGTTAATACGAATAATGGCTAGGACATCATCGTGAAGCGATGACATAAAGGCGTTATTAGAAATGTCAAATTAATTCAATCTTGCAGTTTAGATAAGCTACACGAGATACCCATGTTGACAACCACGAATGGTTTCGCTCACCTTTCAACTGATGGAACTAATTTATAAACCCCAACTGCTCGCAATCACATTGGTTTTGGTTATAGCTTTAGGATTGCTATTGCAAGGTATGGATTTGCCGTCATCTCTACTTAATAAATCATCATTATCATTCATCCAAAATGCATTTGGAGATCCTGGAGAGAGAATTGTCCTCTGGGTAACAGAGTCAACTTTTGCTCAGAACGTTGTATAATGGCAGTCTGGCGAAGCTAAAGATGGGATAGCGTGGACTAAAAGACGAAGACAATAAAAACTGAGTGCAAACTTAGAAAAACGGTTACAGAAGAATAGTATTCCTATTCCTTCAAGAATCTCAGTACAATATCACTAAATTCTGCTGGTTTTTCAACAAATGGAGTATGCCCACATTTTTCAATAACCGTGAGATGATTATTGGGTATCTCAGCATACTCTTTAGAATAGGCTAAAGGTATCATTCTGTCGTTTCCCCCCCATACTAGCAACGTGGGTATACTAATTCTTGATAGCTTTCCAACGAGGCCTTCAGAGTCCCTCATTGCCAGCAACGTTGACATAAAGGCGTATTTTGCATTGGGTAGTCTCATTCTATTCATGAAGTCTCTAACAGTTTCCTCATCTACGACACTCGGCTCTTGGGCCATATCTTTGAAGGCCCTGCTTGTGTTTTCATATGTGGGATAAAGTGCCGCCATAATATATTGATCTAAGACTCGGGTCGAGGTTCGCATTGCCCCGGCAGGAGCAGCCAATATCAACTTGGAAACTTTCTCTTGGTTTCTTACTGTAAATTCTGTTGCCAAATATCCACCGAATGAGGATCCAATAATGCTTAACTTCTCAACTTTTAGTTTATTCAAAAAATCTTCAAAAAAGCCGACAAAGAAATCCATCGTGTATTCAACAGTCGGTTTATCACTATATCCAAACCCAATAATATCGGGCACTATTAGCTTGTAATATTTTGATAGTGTAGGCAAGACATTCGACCACCTATCGGATGACGCTCCAATACCATGTAACAGTACAAGCGTATTCCTTTTGGTTGAAGTGTCCTCGTTAGCATAGTGGAGATACCTTATATTGTAGTTGTTTACATCAATTAATTTCATTGTCGTATTGCTATATAACAAGAGGCGTCAGTTTCCAAAGTAAGTTGATTCCACAGGTTTAATAATATTTTATCACCAAGCATAAAAACCGGTCTTTACAAAAAGACTACCCCGCAGATTCGATGAGGGTAACCCCGGTTGATGATTAGTCAAATTGTGTCAAGACAACCATGTGTTGGAGGCAGGCAGTCAGAATTAACTTGTAGATTGCACACACATTCATATTTACATTGGGAGAATTAAATTACGATGAGCGATAAGTCCAAGACCGACGTCAATATTGAGTTAATGGAAAGAGAAATTGTGTCAGGTCAAGAACTAAATGGAACAATCAGTGTTAACTACACAGGTCGTTTTGACAGTATTGTGATTAATTCACAAATCGAGAATTCAAGTGACATTTTTAACTATACAAGCATAAATGGCAAAAAGGTCAATCATCAATATGCCAGACTCTCAATATTCAAGGATGACCTCAAGGACAAGAATTATCTGGAATTTACGGCTGTTACTTCCCACAAACCAAGGAACGAGCATACCAATGCCAAATTTCGTGTGGCAGTTATTCAAGAGCATAAAGAAGTCGTCTCTGCATTAGCATACGTTAAGATATTAAGCTGACCTTTAATTCGGGTCCCTCAAATATTATTTTATTTTAGGAAATTATTATCACAATATCTTAGTCTAGAATCTTCCTCTTTCTACAGTTACTGCACCTGTCATCCATGGATGGGGTTCACAGTGATATGCGTATCCACCTGGTTCTGTGAATATGAACTCGTATGTCTGTTTAGGGAGGATCAAACCGATTGTTGCCATAGAATCGAATTCACCGCTCGTAGGATCAACGTATCCTGTGTCGCTTGTAACGCTATGAGCAGTAGTATCATCATTCGTCCAAACTACTTTATTTGTCTCGCCCAAGTTGGAAGTAACTTCTTTTGGTTCGAAGTTTTGAGTTTGAGAGGGTAAAGCCGAACCTTCTAAAATGCTAACACTTGTTGTTCCTGCAGGATTCAGGACCTCTTCGGAAATTACAGGTTTCGCATTAACTTGTGGCAAATACACAAATTGATAGTAAGCCATGCTCACACCTACAGCAACAATAAACGCTATAGCGCTAATACCTCCAGCCTGATTATTAGTTACTTGCATAACCCAGCTAGTTTAGACTCAAAATGCTTGACATATAAAGCTTATTTAGACTCGATTCTGAAAAAATTGGTTTATTCATATTTTCACAATTTCCGTCCTTCATTATCAAAGGAAGTCCCATCTGAGATTTCATCATCTGAGGTTGCCACATTGGATTTAGAGTTCGGCGTATTTCCGATATTGTTACCACCCACCATAGGCTCAGACCCTGGCCCATCGGTAGCGCGTGCGGTTGAGATTCTAGAATTATCACCACGTGTCATGGCCGGTTCACTAATAGTACTCTGTGAAGAGGGTTGTTTTTGGTGGGTACTAGTTCCTAACGATTTCTGAGAGGAGGGAGTCACTAAAGGCTTCTCTTCCTTGGATTGTGTGAGTGGAGGAGCGGCGCTCGGAGGGGATATAGCAGGTCGAGTTTCTTTAGGAGGCGCAGTAATAATCTTAGGTGAAGGAGTTTTGGCAAGGGCCCTCCCGTATCTGAATAAATGAAACATGCCGGCGAACACCAGCATTATTATTCCTATAATGAACAAGGAATAATTCTTCATTCCAGCCAATACGGCATAGTAGGCTGCGATATTCAGATACACTTGAAATGCGAGGAGAGCTACAAATAATATGTATATCCATTTCTCTGGTAGAGTTATCGAGGTTTTACCTCCTGGTTTTTTAGGTTGCATTTTAGCATTCGCTTCAGCGTTCTTGGCAAGCTTTATCATCATGTAGGTAAAACCAAAGGATAGTGGTACCAACAAGATCATGACCAAGTAAAAGAATATTGGATCGATGACTAATCTTTCTAGCAGGGACTTTGTTCTGTCGGGATCGATATAAAATCCCCAATATGTTGTAACGATGATTTGTGCAAGACTGGTTATTCCAATCGCGGTGATAATCGGTCTATCCTTCCAGGAGAATTTTTTATAACGATCTATGAAAGGGATAATCAAAAGTGCAAATATGAATAATCCTGGCCATGCTACCCCTGTAACGAACTTATCGTATTGCGTCCTTAAGAACGCATACAGTCCAGTCAAATACCACTCTGGGACGGTGATGCCAGGGGGTACACTCGGATCAAATTTGAGACCCATTTCTACAGGAAATACCCCGCCTGTAAGCATTATTGCGCCCGAAATTGCCATAACCATAGGCACATCGAATACAAGAAATCGGGGGAAGTGTACTAGCATTAACCCCAGCATGGCTATTGGAAGGAAGAACACGTGGAATGCATAGAAGCGCAAGACAAAATCGTGGAATCCTGCGCCAAAGAATGCGTCTCGCATCTGTGGGCCCAATATGGGTATTGAATTTGTCAGAGAGGCCGCTATAGATATTGCGAGTTCTGCTCTCTCACTAAATATAATATCATAACCTGTAAATGCTTCAAGAATGGTAAGAACACCTAAGATAATTCCAGTGACCCAAAGAATCTCATTTCTGATCTTGTATCGTCCACTAAAATACTGGTAATACATATGAAGTAGAGCGACCATTACCATCGCATTAGATGCATGATAGTGGATATTACGAATGTGGAATCCATATGGAATCACATTATTTATATTCTCAACGCTATCCCATGCTCTATCCAAGATTGGTTCGTACCAGAGCATCAACAGGGCACCTGTTATTCCAAGAATAATAAATATAACAAAAGTAAGCATCCCCAAGAAACCAAGTGGGGATACGAATCGGGTAGGAAAGGTAAATTTCATACCCATGAATATAGTGCGTTCTACTCCTGAGTAGACCCATCTCAGGAATAGAACTAGACTATTCTCACGCTTTAAGGAAACGACCAAATCCCACTATCCCGTTCCCATCAACACTCCAATTTGGAGGCTTTATCCATATATCTCCTTTATTGTCAACCTCTAGATCTAGCCTTGGAAGGACATTAGAAGGGGGGGACTGCAGGGATGCTGGACCTGCAAAAGCCTTTCCTGTTAGAGGATCATACATACTTCCATGACAAGGACATTCTCCTCTCTTCCTTCCTTCCTCGGGCCAATATTTCCATAGGCACCATAGATGTAAACAAACCATGCTAAACATCCTAAATGCTGTCGGGTCATTATTTGTTCCACCAAGTTCCTCAGGGAGTCGTATGAACTGCCATGTTCGAAATGCCTCTTTATTTAAAGCAGGGTCATCGCTCTTCGGATAGACAACTGCTTCTGAGTGGTTTACTTGGAACGTCTTGACATTCGCCTGGGAACCATCAGGCAACTCAACCTTGGCTCTTTCTGATACTGACCCCGTAGGATTTGGGAGAAATTTTCCCCAGTCAATGAATGGAGTAAATGTTAATACGGTACCTGCAGCTGCCATAAGTTTCAAAAAGTCACGCCGCGAGATCCTCCTTCCTGCACGAGAAGGGCGTTGCTGCTGCACTCCCATGGTATGAAAAATGTCGCTTAAGATGTCTATAAACTTTTGTCTTTAGAGATCAGATTACTAAGACGCAATAAACTATTGAGCTGCTCATGAGAAAATCTACGCCATCAAAAAAAATTAGTTGCAGTAATTAGTCTTAGGAACAACGAGATTATTGATAACGTTGTATAGATTCAACTATCGCTTCAAAAATTATTTTGACAAACGTATCCTAGCAATTCCATTCAAGTAATGAACATGCACAACTTTGGGATCGCCCCCACGAGGGAGTTTTGCGATGATTTCATACTTTCTTAATCCATTCGCAACTATGTGGACCTGACCACCACCAGGGTCATATCTGACATCGATTTCATAAGGGTCTGATACACCACGAACTTCAGTTATTATTTCATAGTAATCAGGACCTTCAATCACTTCCGGTGCAGTTTGAGGAGCAGCTTCATCAATTCTTGGCCTTTCTCTTCGAACCGTTTGAGTTCTATCCATTCTGGGCAGGTAAGCAGATTCTCGTCCTATGAATAGCTTCCATGCATACGCAGTTCCGACCCCTGCAACAAATCCACCAATATGTGCGAGGTAGGCGACTCCTCCTTGCTGTCCAATTACTGCAAAGATAACTTGCATGATAAACCATAAGGGAATAAACGCGATGGCAGGGATTCTCACAGTAGTTATAAAAAAAGCAAATATCAGAGTTAGTACCCTTGCTCGTGGAAACATCACAAGATATGCCCCCATTACTCCTGAAATAGCGCCAGATGCCCCAACTGCAGGGACTTCGCCGCCGCCAGCACTCACCGCATATAGGCTATGAGTGAGAGCCGCAGCATATCCCCATCCAATATACATTAAAAGATATTTAATGCGTCCAAATTTGTCCTCAAGATTGTCCCCGAATACAAACAAAAACAACATGTTCCCAATAATGTGTAGGAATCCTGCATGCATAAACATGGAAGTAATAACAGAAGCGATATTGCCACTCAGTACAGATTCTGGCACCGAACCATAACTTTGAAACAATGTCTCAGTTGCAATAGGATTTGAAAAAAATCCAGTTACACTAATTTCCCAAATAAAGACTATAAAGTTGATCGCAATAAGACTATAGTTTAGATAGGGTCTGCCATGTAGCCTCTCAGTATCGTCATGATAAGGGAACATTGCTTTTTGTTTGAATTATAGGAAATTCAATGGAAATAAGTCTTCTATCTAGGTCTTGGTTTTACGTGTTCATCATTTATCTTATGAACCTCCGAATGGATTGACATTGGGCATATCACTTCCTTTTTCAGAGTGCGCTTTCCGTACGTGTCTTTTCATTCGTTCCTTATCTTCAAATTTCATATCGCAATACTTGCATTTGACCAATCCCTTTTCATCCTTTTTCTTCCTTTTGAAAAAATCCAACTTAAACATACTCTAACATGGAATTTACACCTTGATTAAAGTTTGGTATAATATTTTATTCTCTTACAGAAACAAAAACTGTATGGGGAATAGTTTCAAGACTACGACATTACTATCATTGTCAAAGTTGACTTTACGCCATTTAATTTTCTTAGCTTCCATGTAATTGTTTCCTTCACCTTCTCCATAGTGTCAGCCTCAAGTTGTGCAACTATATCGTAGACTCCATAAACCTGAAAAACCTCCTTCACACCCTCGAGCTTCTTCAAGTCCTGAACAATCGATTCTTCACTCCCCAGCTCGGCATTCATCAATACGAAGGCCTGCGGCATCATTGTGTTATAAAGTGCTGAACTATAAAAAGATAATGAGTCCTTGAGTTTCGATGTTACATGGGGCGAATCTAGAATAATACCATTCGAGTGAGCGTTAAATAATTATAAATCAAGCAGGGGACATATAGTACAAACAATTGATTATTATATCTCATGACCAAGTTTGCTCTCCTCAAAAGGTCCTGCTCTCTCCCATTGATATGAAAAAAAGTCCTCGCACCAGTCATGAAATTGGTGACTATCACCATAAAACATTACGTTCAGGTCAGGGTCGCCTTTCAAGTTAGGCAGAATAACACACGAGTGCTTCTCATTAAAAATGGTCATCACGCCTACCGATTCGACCATACGCCTTTTTACAAGGCCTTGGGCAAGTAGCTTATGCCAGCCGATTTGTTGTAATAATTTTCTCCTCCCTCTTGGTATAATAGCATTCCGAGGGAATATGTACGAGAACTTCACTCCATCCTCAACTTTGGTACTAAGTGTTTCTATAAGATCCAATGGTACCTGGGCCATTATCTCATTAATATAGATACTAGATTCATGGTAAAGGTTTTTCCACCTCTGGATAATCGCCATTACCCCTTGAACGACTTCACACCCTCGAAATGAACTAATTCTTTGAATAAACTTTGAAGGTAAATCTCCAAGACTGTGCTCAAGAAAATACTCCCTTTGAGAGAACAAGAAGGCGTAGCCAGGGATAAGAGATACGATAACTTTTCCGTAGGGGGTTAATGCGTATTGACCATCATCATATTTGCAGACCAATCCGGAATCAATTAATCGTGATACGTTTCTATTTGCCTCTTGCATTGTGGCATCAATTTCCGATGCGAGTTTGGAAAGGCGATAGTTATTGCTGGTTAATCGGATTAGAATTGATAATCGCAATTCACCAGCGAGTTCAAAAAATAATGACTCAGCTCCAACCTTGGGCTGTACAGACATCTAGTTTACATTTTCAACGTCCTTAATTTAAACCTGCTAAGATAATAGTACCTATTCTATTTAGGTGTCTTCCTGTTCCTGGAATTAAGTGAGGAATCGACAAGACAGAGATTTAATTGCAACGATTCGTTGATTTAACCTTCCGTTACTACTTGGTGTATATGTGTATTCGTAGGTACCACAAATTTTGCTCGGATAAATACTAGAATTACTTGCCGTTGAACTTGACCGCTCTCGATACATGCTACGGACTAACTCTGGACATTGTCCGTGGAAATAGAATTGTATCTTTAATGTCTTCAATCCTTGTTATCCATCTCATTAGCCTCTCTATCCCAAGGCCAAATCCACCATGAGGGACTGACCCGTACTTCCTTAGGTCCAAGTACCATTGATAGCTTTTAATATCTAATCCCTCTTTTTCCATTTTCTTAACCATAGACAAATTGTTATCCTCTCTCATTCCGCCGCTTGTTATCTCCCCAAAACCACTCGGAGCTATAAGATCTGCTGCTAGACCATACCCTTCATTTTGTGGGTCTTCCTTAACATAGAAAGGCTTAACCCCGATAGGATAGCCTAATACAAAAAATGGTTTTGAAAACTTTTTAGACAATTCACGTTCTGAATCGATATTAAGATCATCTCCTAACTCTATTTTTCGATTTTGTCCATTTCCGTCTAACATAGCAAAATCTTTAGAGCGCAGAAAGTCTATGGCTTTTTCATATGAAATTCTTTCAAATGGGGGTCTTGTGTTTTTGAGATTAGATGTATCATTCTTAAGAAGCACAAAGTCATCATGCCTTTCTGTTATTACATTTTCAACAATATATGAAACCAATCGTTCCTGAACGTTTAATATATCTTCGAGATCTACCCATGGTGCTTCAGCTTCTAAATGTGTGAACTCGGAGAGATGTCTGACAGTTCTCGAATTCTCAGCTCTGAAGGATGGGGTCAAACTCCACACAGGCCCCAAACTAAAAACCATCGCTTCAAGATAGAGCTGTGCACTTTGGGACAGATATGCAAAATCATCGTTAAAGTATTTCACTTTGAAAAGCGTTGATCCTCCTTCTACTGCTCCTTTTACGATTATTGGAGCAGTAATTTCCATCCAATCATTATTGATAAACCAATTGCGAGCAAACTTCAAAACAGACGCCCGAACTTTAGCCACCGCAATCATCTTTCTCGCTCTTAAGGTCAAATGTCGATTATCCAGTAACAGATCTACGCTCTGAAATTCCCCAATTGGATAATTGGCATCCGCGATGTTGAATACCCTGAGGCCAGTTCCCCTAATTTCATACCCCCCTTCAGGAGCCCTTGCATCTTTATTTAGTATTCCAGTTACCTCCACAGAAGATTCGATTGTTAAGCTAGGTATGCTGCTGGTTGGAAAAACGCTTTGAATAATACCCCCTCTTTCGTCTCGTACGATCACAAAAGTATTTTCTTTCTGTTTGCGTAATCTATATACCCAACCCCTTACCGTGACTTTTTCCCCAATATGTTCAGCGGATTTTAGATCATTGGCTCTAAGCATAATCTAATAATTCTAATATTTCATTTTTCTACATATAAATTGGTCTTTCCCAATTACTCGGATTATAGCGCAAGGCTACTACCAAATCGCTATGAATCTTTCTCGACTCTATCTATCATAATTTATAAACCCGTACCTTCATTTCTTTTCGTTCACGGACCATGCACTTTAAAGTTTGCAGAAGTTCTGACATCCAAGAGAATGCAATGAAGGCTTTTTATGTAGAGAAAACAGATGTCTTGGTGGGCAGGCTGGAGGGCAGATTGTTCGCGTGTAATAATTCATGTCCACACAGAGGAGCTTCTCTTTCCAAAGGAGAGCTCAAAGGTGAAAAAATTATCTGTTACATGCATGGCTACGAATTCAATGTTTTTACCGGGAAGCTTGTGAATATGAAATCTTGGAAGAAAGAGTATCATTGGGTGGAGCAAACTGACTCGTGGAGAGAATCAGGTGACTTAGTAATTTATCCGGTTACGGAGAAAGGCGATGAGATCTATGTTGATATTCCTGCGGGTAATCTGAATGCATAAAGACGAAAATATTGAAAGTAAAGGCTTCACCTTAATATAATTCGGGAGTCATCCTATACCCTAAAAAACTAAGGATCATCATCATTCAGGCACAGATTCAGTGACCATGATACCATTTTCTATCTTTACAAATAGGTATCGATTGTCTTTGAAAATCAACGTTATTTCCATTGGATCCTCTTCAACATCTAACAATTCCTGCCCCTTGATTCCATCGAACTTAGCCAATAATTTTCATAATGGTATGCACAAAGGTTGTATTTAGATTATGTTGTTATGACAGCACGATTTTATCTTGCTTTTCATTGTATAAGATCTAAAGGCGAGAAGGTTGGAATACAGTGCGTGTACATGCAAGTCGTGACTAGTTATGACAACTAAAAAGTATTCACAGGGTCTAATCTGCCATCTGTCATCTGGATGAGCGCTGAATTTACCAATGTTAATGTCATTACAGGTTTTATCCCACATAGGACTTACTGGATTGTTTTTGCCAAATCTAGTTGGATTTCGTTTTAGAATTAGGAAGTTTTGGAATTTTCATAGACTGCATTGGCCAGAATATAGTATAAAGAAGACATACCGTTCCCCTAATTGATATCGCTTGTCAACTAAACTTCCATCGCAGGATTTATTGTCCCCCGCCTCTGACCCACACAGAATCATAGATAGCCATACACCCGATGTGTAATCCTCCTTGTGTACTCTCTTTAACGGGGTGCCTACTTCAAGTAATAATAGATAATCAACCTTCGAACACCTGTCAGTATTGATCACCTACCATTTCGCTTGAAGTTTTGGCAGATCAAATAATGTGTTTCATAAATATAAAGTTCAATTATCTTTTTGAATAAGACTTACCCTCCCTACAAAATTCAACACTCAAGACCTCTTTTTTAGCCACGATTCGATTTTTCTGCAAAAGATGATACGTCCAACTCAATCGCTGCCACCGGGACTCGCAACTTGAGGTTTTGTACAATCGTGGGTGAAATTTCTCCCATTATGCCTATATTCGTATCATTAAAGTCAATTTGTGCACATCTTCCTTCCATAAACATGGTGTTATGGAATGTAGGAGTAGATATTGCGCCTGAATATTTTGGACTAAAACAACCATTGACTAGCTCCTGCATTGTTGATTTGGCTTCAGTATAATTTGCCGAATTATGAGCAATTACAATGCCAACATTCCAATGTTCTTCGAGACTGCCCGATCTGTGGAAAACCTCTCCTATCTCAAACAATCTTTGAGGATATTCTTCATGTACATTGTGGGACAATGTCTGAAGCATTGATGGAATTAGAGAGTCTCGAAGTACCTCAAATTCATTACTTTTTGTTTCATCCACACTGATAGCATTTCTAATATTATTTCCTGCTCGTACTAATTCAAATTGTACTTTTTTGCTAACTAGGCTGAAGTTTATAATCTCAAGCGCCCCCATTCCAATCAGGATTTCCCTAATTGCATTGAACAACTTTGTAATTTCGCTTTTTGTTCCCAAGGCCTTTGAACATGGCATTGAAGGTTGCAAGTTAGAAATTCCATACCCAAGAGCCGCTTCTTCGACGATATCTATTTGATTATAAATGTCGATTCTGTATCTTGGAATCGTGCAATTCAGCCTCTCCCTTTTCCCTGGCTCCAAAAATGTTCCTAGTCTGCATTTTTTAAGACAGAAGGATATATCTTGACGGGTAAGATTCGTTCCGAGCACTTGATTAATATAACCAGTACCGACTTGCATACTTTTTGTTTTCATATTTGGGGTTAATTCCTTCTGCCTAGGTTTTGTGTAGTCAATTATTACTGGGTGAATATTAAACCCGGCGTCAAAAAGATTTATCGCAATTATAGCTAATACATCCTCTGCAGTATGCTTGTTAATAGCGGTGACCTCTACCAATATATTTCTAATGTCTGGGCCTAATCTTGTTGTGTTACCGTTTACAATAGGTGGAAAAGATAGAACGGTACTATTCGAATCGAAGATAATAGGATACCTTTCTGCATCACTTATTATGGTTCCGTACTCCTTTCCACAATCCAACTCATCCAGAATCTGTTTTATTGTGTATTCGTCTTGCCTATCTAGCGGAATAAATGAGAAGTTCTTTTCTGCTGTAGTGTACGTAAGGGGAAATTGGATTTTGTCCAAGTTATGAATACCGATCGACGCCTTCTTTCTATGCCTGCAGATTCCATTGTGAAGATCCTCCTGCGTAGTGATTAACTCCTTGATGTCCTCGCTGGTGAGGTTTACTTTTCGAGTTGCAACTAAGGATAGGATATGTGGCCGCAGCTGTTTTACACTCTCATTTACCTTTATGTTGTAGCGGTTGTTATTTGACAATTTGAATTTTGGTAATCCAATCTCTATCTCCAGTAATCCCTTTAGCGCACGGACAATTCCGTACTGTGAGGAGAAATCAGCTCTATTTGGATTATATTCAATCCTTACATTCTCAGTATCAATTCCTTCTATGTCCAGACCTGCAAACGGTATAACTTCTAAAATCGTCTCAATTTTAATTCTAGGGAGTAATTTTTGGAGCCTCTTTATTGGAAAAGTTATGACTGGTATCTCGGAACACTCCTTAGCCAGCCCAAACCATTAGAGTACAAATCACGGACGTCGTTCAAACCGAAACGTAGCATGGCTATTCTCTCTATGCCACCACCCCAAGCCAATACTGGATTTCTTATGCCAAGTGGTTTGGTCACCTCGGGTCTGAATATACCCATACCGAACAGTTCAATCCACCTCCCTAGGGATTCATTATATATCATAGACTGAAGTGATGGTTCTGTATAGGGAAAGTAAGTGGGCCAGAATTTTACCTTTTTTATTCCTAATTTAGAATAAAACTCCATTTGCAGGCCCATCAGGTCTCGAAGAGTCACACTTTTCCCAGTGACAACACCTTCTATCTGATTGAATTCTACGAGATGTTTATACGTAGATTTCTCATTCCTGAAAACCTTTCCAACAGTAAATACCTTTGCGTCTTCTGTTTTGATACTTGATAAATAACTAAGTGTTACAGGTGTAGTATGGGTACGTAAGACTGTCCTTTTAGCCTCATCAGAGTTCCAATCATATTGCAATGTCTTTCTATGAACTTTAGAAACGCTATCGACTATGCTCCGATGACCTCCGAGAATGGTCTGGTCTGCTTGTTGAATGTAAAATGTGTCCTGCATTTCTCTGGCAGGATGATCCTGGGGTGTAAAAAGGGCGTCAAAATTCCAGAAACTAGATTGGATGAGCGGTCCGTCAATTTCCATAAAACCCATACCAATAAAAACGTCTTTTATTTCGTCGATCAGGTTTTGAAGTGGATGTTTTTTTCCGATATGAAGCAAGGTGGTAGGTGCTTCCACATCAAGTGGACTAAACCTTACATCTTTCCAACCTCCAGATGTGATTAAATCTGGTGTGAGCTGGCTCACCCAATGTTGTTCTGTCTCGTCCTCCAAGCTTTCATCCAACTTTAGCAGTGTTAACAATCGTCTACCTTTATCCGACAATTCAATTTCTGAAATTTTATCTGTATGTTCGACGACGAAATGGCGCTTCTTCAAAGATTCAAGTGCCTTTAAGTCTTCTTGATTCATATTAGAAACTTGGTCTTGAGAGATAGATGATGCCATGTGTATTTTCTTCAGTAAAGCCTCCTCAGGCGATGCCTCGTCAGAACCAGGCAAAGCTACTAGGATTGCATCATCCCCCGGCTTAGTTGAAGGGTATCGTTGTAGCCATTTGTTTACGTAAACGGCATGTCTAAAGGCCGCTGTACTTTCGTTATTATCATGAAATACGTCAACATTCGATAGCTTCTTCATGGTGTCTAATCCCTGTTTTACCAATTCCAAAAGTCTTCTCTCAGGAAACCGATTTTCTAAAGCATATATTCCATTTTTTCCCACCGATATTTTAGCTATTGATTTATCGTTAACTGAAATTAGTCCCTTGTATTTGAGCCATTCAATGCCTCTCCTTACCTGATCCACGCCTAAGTCCGTGATCTGGGAAAGATTTTCGACAAACAAAGGGCTGTTGCGAGCCAGCGCTCTTAACAAGGACTTCTCAATTGGGTGGAGCCGGCTCTCCTTATCTGACATAAATTGCAGAATGACTGAGTGAATAAGACTTTTTAAACCTTTAACCATTTTAGAGTTATACTATACTGAAGAATAATGAACAAGGACTTTCCAAACAAGTTGAACAGTCAGAATGATGGTGAGATTAATAGCATTGGAAATAATAGCTTGAAGGACACTTGTACAGGTCCCAGGAATAACAAAAATGATGATCCTTCTGCAATGGTCACTCCTTGGAACGTCGAGGGTCAGGTTGATTATGATAGACTGATAAAAGAGTTTGGTACTCAGCCTATAAATCCTGAGATAATGGAACAGTTCAAAAAGCTCACAGGTGAAGTTCATCCTTTGTTGAAGCTCCATTATTTTTTCTCTCATCGTGACTTAGATTTCATTCTACATAAAATCGAGAATGGAGAAAAGTTCTATCTTTATACTGGAAGGGGCCCATCTGGTATGGTCCACATGGGTCATTTGATGCCTTGGATGTTTACCAAATATCTTCAAGATAAATTTGGTTCCAAATTGTTATTCCAGATAACAGATGATGAAAAATTTTTGAGCAGTCCGGACCGAACTAGTGAAGAAATCAAACGCTACACCTATGAAAATATACTGGATATTATATCAATTGGTTTTGATCCTAGTAATACCAAAATTATTGTAGATACAGTACATATCAAACACCTATATCCTATTGCTCTTGAAATTGCAAAACGAATTACTTTCTCAACTTCTAAAGCAGTATTCGGCTTTTCAGGTTCGACAAATATTGGCATGATAGGATTTCCTCCTATACAAGCAGCTCCTTGCTTTATGCCCTCAATAATAGAGGGAAGGCCCACACCGGTATTGATACCCGCAGCGATAGATCAAGATCCGTATTGGAGAATTACTCGAGACGTTGCGGACAGAATGGGTTATTACAAGCCAGCTCAGATCCATAGCAAATTTCTTCCAAGCCTGAACGCTACCGGTGGAAAGATGTCTTCATCTAAGCCTGAAACTGCAGTTTTTACAACTGATGAACCTGAAATCATCGAAAAAAAAGTGCTCGGAGCATATACTGGTGGACAAGCTACCGTTGCCTTGCAAAGGCTTTTCGGCGGGAACGCTTTGGGATGTCCGGTCTTCTGGTATCTAAGATACTTCTTTGACGATCAGAAGGAATCTGATGAACGATTCGTTAGGTGTATTAGTGGGGATCTTCTTTGCGGAGAGTGCAAAAACGATCTAGCCGAGGAGTCAAAATCCTTCATTACTTCCTTAAAAAGGAGACGAGAAAAAGCCAAAGATACTATCCAGGAATATATGTATGAGAATGAACCTCTAGAATTTTGAGATCTGCATGAGTGGTGAAGATTCACATTTTGAAGATTGAGACGATTGAGTGTGAAGACAGTTATGAGGCGAAAAAATTAGCAGGGCTATTGGCAGTTCAAAAGGATAATACGATATATGTTTCAAGAATTGCCGGTACGGTAAAAAATGAGATTATCTTCATGTTAAAAGATAAATCATCTCATAGCGTAACCTTAAAGGACGAGATGAATGTTTTAAGACTAAAGTCATTAGTCGAGGACGTTTTTGCGGGGGAAAAAACAATTATTGAATGTCTAAGCAGGAATCATGAAAACCAAGTGGGGATCTCTACGCAATAATGAGATTGGTGGCTATTGCTTTGAGAATACGAACACAAAACAAGGTTCTTGCCTTGGCGTGCACATTCTAATAGAGGGAATGATCTCTGTCATAATCATTCATGCAATGTATTTTCAATGGGAGAAAAAGATGTGGTCTGTGCATTTGACAGGACTATTTTAAGTTGAACTTGATTGGATTAAATTCAATAAGCAAAAATAGGAAGGATTGCCCAGCTGCTATTATCCTTCAAATTCATTCACACCGCTTTATAAGGTCCAAATTATTTCTAACGTAATTCCATAGTTACTTGGTCAGCAAGAATCTGCTGTACCTTCCTAAAGTAAAGACCGGTAGAATAAGGCATCAGAGGAATATACTCCTCGATGATCCTCATAACATACGGTACAGCGCGCCTCGAGACATTCATTCTAAACTTCATCCAGAGAACCCGGTCTTGACGAAATTGAATTTTGTCTTTTAAATTGGTTGGCACACTATCTATTGATTTGTCCTCTATGCGCTTGTACCAGTACGCAAGCAATTCTGGGTGCAAACCCTCTTTCAAATTCTTAATTCCTTTGGAAATCGTATAGAGAGGAAGATCAACATTATTTTCACTAATCATATCTTATTGGCTTTAGACATTCTGAAAATAAAATCCTTCTAATCAAATATAATTGCTGATTGATATTATTATTTCTTGCTTTTAGTTCTCAAAATCTTACCCGTAGCATCGATCTCTCCCCCTCTTATTCGAGACGATGAAATTGCACCTCCATCTTCAGCTCTTAGAATATTTACGGCGATTATCGATATAGGATTTAGATTATTATTTTTTCTAATTCTGTTAATTTCATGGCCCCTATTCGCGGTATCGGAACTTGCTACGAGTGCTTCCACGGGTCCCTCAGTCACAGTTGGACCAAATTCATTGTCAAGTTTCGCTATAATATACCTGACATTATGACCAAATTTTTTTTCTATGGTGTCATGTAGATTTCTAACTCTCTGTTCATAGTTGTGATTTAACCTTGCTTTCTTTTTTACTTTGGAAGCAAAATCATCGCTTGAAATACCTATTATGACTTTATCACCAACTTCAAATGCCTTTGAAAGTAATGCCAAGTGACCAATGTGTAATTCATCAAAAGTGCCTCCGGTAGCTACTAAGCCGAGTTTTCGCATCGCTAAAATGATATAAATTAAATGGCGAGCTCCTCGGTTATAAGACTATAGTTTTACTGTAGATACATGTAGTGACATGCCATCACAAACTGATTATGGCTATACCTGCTTCTTGCGTTACCATAATTAACTGTTATTGCTTAATCTCTTCTCTTAAGACTCTGCCCATTATAGTATTGGTTATTGGTAGTTCCATGTAATAGTGAACTCTTCGTACCTGATGCGAAATGACTTCGTGAGCCCTAGCCTTTCTGAAATATCTTGACACATTGTGGGGGACATACATTTTCGCAGGCCATGCAAAATATGCAATCCTTTTCCCTTATCATAAATGGTTTCTTTTCAGAAGCTGGATGACCGGGTGTTTCTAACCATTCGTACACGTTAACAGGACAGGCCTCAATACAGGCTCCGTCAGCTACACAAATATCAAAGTCTACACATACTTCTGTACCCCATATACCCAATTGACCTGGCGGGTCTGTAGGACCCCATACTTTTATTCCTTGGAATGTACCAACGGGCTGTCTTTTTGTCTTAAATGAGGGGTCAATGGGACCCTCTACCTTTGAATAGTTAGTTCCACTTCCTGTAAGAGATATTGAAGTATCTCCACCGCCGCCACTAGCTGCTGACGTAACACGCTGCGTCATAGGTTGCTCCAGCTGGGGAGTGGTGGGCGCACTAGAGGCCGCCGAAATTTTTTGCTGCTGTGCCGGAGGAACCGCGCTTCTTGCCTTGGGATTCCTCGCCAAAGGAGTTAACTGTTCTAATTTCTTTATTGCATCATCCAATGAGAGCTTCTGTGATTTCTGATAGTTCAATATCAGCTTATCACCAATTGTTGTATTTCTTATAATAGTGTCAATAATCATCTTGGCATTATCATCTGCTTTTTTCCTGTAGTCTCTAACCCAGTAATAGTCGCCAAAGAATTCGAGAGGTTTTATCTGATAAATGATATCTATTACCTCTCCAGTCACAATTTCCACCATAATCGACAAATCCACAGAGAGGTTTTCCCTAGTCACAGGGTCAGTGCCTTGTTCAGTCCATTTGTAGGTTACATATATTCTGTCAGCATATGTTTCGGTTTTAAACCCACTGCCTTTAAGCTCATTTAAAATGTTAGTGATAGCAGAGCGTTCTGTAACTTCAACAGGCATTCTATAAACGCCCAATCTAGAAGCATGCAGAGGAAAGATACCTCTCTTAGCGACTTCAGACAGCATTACCCAAACCCTATCTTTCAATAAGGTAGACATCACTTGAATCTGAACACTCAAACTCCTAAAAGGCTTTCTATTTTTGCAGTTCGATATCGATATTGAATGAGGTAATTCAAGACTCACAGGACTTAGCCAATTCAAATAGGCACACATTATTCCCTAGACAGCGAACATTTGGCTATCTATGCAGAACGTAACTAATATAAGATTTAATTATGACGAAAAAAGAAATATTCATAGTGGGCCGGTGGTTTAGTCCGGTAGAATACCTGCCTTGCATGTTCTGCATTCTTGATAATGTAGCAGACAGAGGAAACGTAGGTGGTCGTGGGTTCGAATCCCACCCGGTCCATATTTGTTAATTCGCTCAGTAGCAGCTTTATAAATTGGTGGTACGAGTCCTGAGGATACTGGAATAACAAGGTGATAGAGCTAAACAAGATCTACCAAGAAGATTGCATAAATTTTATGAACAGAATGATTGTCGATGGATTGTCTGTAGATGTAATTGTTACTTCGCCACCGTATAACATAAATAAAAAGTATCATAGTTACAAAGATAGAAGGGAAAGAAAAGACTATCTGTCCTGGCTCTCGGATGTTGCAAAGACAAGCTATAAAATCCTAGAAAACGATGGTTCATTCTTTCTCAATGTTTCAGGAACGCCCTCAGATTCGTTGCTACCCTTAGAGGTATCATCGGTTTTTACTCATTCAGATTACAAATTGCAAAATACCATTCATTGGATAAAATCCATAGCTATAGAAAGTGATGATCTTGCTAAAAATGGATTTTTTTCGCCGTCTGAGAGCGTATCCATAGGGCACTTCAAACCGATCTCCAGTCGACGCTTCATGAATGATTTCCACGAATATATCTTTCATTTTACAAAGGACGGAAATGTAAAGCTTGACAAGCTTGCAATAGGGGTACCGTATCAAGACAAAACCAATATTGGTAGATGGAAAACCGCAAAAGAGGACAGAAGGGACAGAGGAAATGTATGGTTTATTCCCTATCAAACAATACGAAAAGAAAGACCTCATCCGGCGGTTTTTCCAGAAAGATTACCTTATTTGTGCATAAAGCTCCATGGTGTTAGAAAGGGCATGATAGTTTATGATCCATTTATGGGAATCGGAAGTACCGCCTTGGCCTGTCTCCAATTAGAAATAGATTTCATTGGAACGGAGATAGATAATGCATATATCAAAGCTGCAATAGGGAGCATTGAGAATTTGAAGAAAAAAAATCCATTTAATTATTAATTTGGTAACTTATTACAGAAAACATCCATACAGGTTTTATTGTTTAAATTCCAATCTCAGGTCTAGTTGTCCTCCTTTAAACTATGCATAATGAAAATATCTCTGTGTAATGGAGAAACCGGAAGATATATTATGTTTTGAGATTATGGATACTTCTAGAATGTCCTTTTTTGGAGGAGGTTCAAGTAGTAACACAGACAGGAGTAAATACGAACATTTGACATTAAGTATAAAACAGACAGTGCTCGAGAGAGCGCGTTATAGGTGTCATGGTTGTTCAAAGAAGTTTGGGCCAAGCAATCACCCCCATTTTGAGCATATCAACGGTTCACTAAAAGACAATAGACCAGCAAATTTGCGACCATTGTGCAGCGATTGCTTCAAGTCGGTAGAGAAAAAAGAAACTAAAAAAAGCGGCTTTATAGGCAATATGCGAAATACTATAGGGGGAATATTTCAAAAATGAAATATTTCATTTCATGGAATTCGGTTATTTAGATAGGTTCAATAATACAATAAAGCCAATATTCTCAGGCAGTGCAAACCTACAATCATCTCTAATCTGAGGACGCTAGGTGTCATCTTCCTTCGATTCCAGGAAGTAATATTTATGGTCCTCTGAGCAGAACTGTTCAATTTTGATTACCCCTCTATTAGAATCCCCTTCCACATGGGGCCAACCCTCGTGTGAAAATTCTTTGCCACAAAACGCACATACCTTTGTGTCCATATGCTTGCTATACTACCGAAACAAAATATATTATGCTATTGGCACCTTACTTAACATCCGACAATAAGGGATGCAAAATTAGAGGATGATAGTACAACAGCTAATCTGTGATATATGCAAGAAGGTAGTATTAGAAAAAGAGGGAAAATCATATTTGGATAGCGGTCAATTTCCAATCTCTGAAGAAGAAGCTGAGATTATAGACAAGGAGCATCGGGGGCACGAGTGCCATATTGAGGCTATTGAAAAGCTGTAGATGCTTGTTTGCTACCTGAGCATAAGAGACTTATGACCTGAGTATTAATCTTCATATCTCAAAATATTTAATAATTTTTTTAGGGATTGAAGCATTAGATTCGACTACATACGCTGCTAAAGCCGGACACTAAATTTAGTAGAGTATGCGAAACAGAAAAATGCCTATAATAGCACTATAAATCAAACCACTTTGAAACATATACATTGGCGTGATGATTTTTTGGGTATCGGATACAGATATCATGATGTATATATGAATGTCTTTCCAATATTCGAAGATAAAAGATACGCCTCCAAGCTGTGGGATGAAACCATACGATGGTGGCCAGATGATGAGATCAGGTTAAGATTTGTGGAAAGAGGATTGGAAAATAATTATTGGTTTATTCTTTACAATACGGCTCAGCATATGGATGAAAACACCGGATATGCAAAAAAGCTTCAACTATCTGACAACTTTCACAGGTTTAAAGTGGGATATGAAAAGCAAGTAATTTTGCGCTTCGGTATCTACAATGAAAAACCAAAAAAAGAGGGCAAGAGTAAAGATAAAAAGAATTTCGGTCTCGAGTTATTAAAAAAGCACAAAACAGTCTACGACATCCAGTTCATAGATTTTTCAAATCTTTTAGAACATAGCGTTGAAATGGAGTGTATTGCTGATGACGGGAAAAACATCGAGACATGAAATGTTAAAGTTTTCATGTATTTCGGAGTGTTCTGATTGTTGTATATATCGTGAATATTATCCTAGTATTGAATATGGAAAGATAGGTGTTCTGATTCTCCCAGATGAAAAACAAAAAATTGAAAGGTACGCAAAGGAAATGGGTTTAGTAATAACAATTCTACCACGACTGGGAATTGGAACAAATAGCAGCAAGAAAGGGCCCGTAACTATTATTGCATACCAGCTGATGGGAGAGAATTCTGACGGGAACCTTTGCCCATTTTTGGATATAGAAAGGTCAGAAAGATCGCCACACGGTGGTTTTAGATGCAGAATTTATAGTAATAAACCGGTAGCATGTACTGCCTATCCCGTTAATGAGATAAACAAGAAATTAGTGACACTTGATAGTAGATGCAGGTTTTGTCGGGATAACAAGAGTGAAGACTTGAAAGGATTTACTAGGGCATACAACCATAATTTAGAAAATGAGGTACAAGCCTTGCGACGAATTCAAGCGTATATGCGAGTTGATGAAACAATTGATATATGGAGATATGCCACCGGGATAGGAGAACTAGAAAAGCAAAACGAATTTTATTCGCAGGGATGGGTTCTTCAACATAACATGTAGATTGATATAATCGTGGTTTCTTGAAATGCAGATCAAATAGTATTTTTGAATAAGAAATAAGTTGGTTGATATTGGGAATATTTTTGTAATGTGGAAAGTAATAGTTAAGTGGGAAGCATTCTTGTTACCCCAACAAATGAATGGAATATCCACAGGGCAAACACATAAATTTAATACTCTAGACTTGGTGGGTCAATGCAAAAAAATAAAGAGATTAGCCACTCTGTGATCTCTACCATTGCTATCTCAATTCTATTCGTGGTATTATTCATGCTATCAGCAATCCAACTTTCTCAACAGGCATCAGCCATTCACGAGGGAAACGCAACAACAACTGTTCAAAGACAAACCATTGGAGGCAATGCTACTACAACGAGTTCGAGTTCTCAGGACCAGACTGTAGCCCCAGACACCACTACTACTCAAAACCAAGCTGCTGCTGGCGGTAGAGCTAGTGAGACCGACGCAACGGCAACTCAAACTCAAACTCCAACTGCTGCAACACAAGAACCACCTATGAATCAAAATTTCGTGAGACAAGGAACGGTAGCTTCATCTCCTGGCCAAATTGCCGGAACAGAGAATCTTGCTTTCATTCTCCCCCCTAGAAATGATGGCGGAGTTTATTCTGGTGTCCTCACATATACTGCAAGTAAACCTGTCGAAGTAGCAGTAATACACAATTATGATCCACAAAACAGTACATCCATTCCCGAAGAATACGGTACCGAATTTACATCACCTTTGCCTGATGGAACTGGAACTATTGCCATAACTTTGTTTCAGCCTCAATATTTAAGTGATGTCAGTGCGGCATCGGTTCCATTTACTGGCAATGCACTAGCACTTCATACAGCAGAAGAAGGCCCATTTACTGCGACATATACCGTAAACGCTTTTGCAACCCAATCTCAGAATGCTAATGCGCCACTAGAGTTCGCTTCTGAGGAAGGTGCAGCTGGAGCTGACGAAGAGGGACCTGGCGGCTAAACAATAGAATAAGAATATCTAGGTGTTACTACCTAAGATGTAAAAAACAGTTCTCTTTTTCTTTTTGGTTTGTTCAAACTAATGCTATAACCTTTCGTCATCCATATATCGGTGCGAGTGCGGATAGAAATGATTAATCGTCCATACATCAAATCTAGTAAATTAGAGATACGGTTAACTCAAAAACTGATCGACAAAAGCTAAATTGACTTGGTGGAAAACTTTTTGTATAGTACATCGCCACCCTTACTGACGACTATAATTCTGCTGGCAGGAATAACATCAAAATTTTCTGATATCTTTAGAAACTCTAAAAGAGATACTTCGACAACTGATTCAAAGTCACGATAACTTATTGAATAAAGTTGAGGATTGTCTGCGTAGAGTGCCTTGCTAAGTATCTCCTCTAGTTTTCCTTTCTTCCTTGTCATATTTGAAGTTCATTAATCCCCCAGCCTTTACGATCTTTGAAATTAACTCAGGAAAGGGTTTCATGTTGTACGACTCATCGTTCTTGGACAGATTAGTAATCTTGTTCCTGTCGGTGTCGACCTCCAGCTCATCTTTATCGCTAATTCTCTCCATGGTGGATTCTTCAATTTCTATCGGAAGCAAGTAACCACCATCGACTGCATTTCGATAAAATATTCTGGCGAAAGAAGGGGCCAAAATTGCTTTGATGCCCAAGTACGAAAGTGCGATTGGTGCATGTTCTCTACTTGATCCGCAACCAAAATTGCTTCCACATACCAGAAAGTCGCCCTCTGAAACCTTCTCTGGAAATTTAGGATCTATCCCTTCCATTGCATGCTTTGCCAGCTCTTTATGATCGTGAATTTTCAGGTAAGGACCCGGGATTATAACGTCAGTATCAATGTTATCTCTCTCGTATTTATGGACTCGTCCTTTCATCAATTTTTCACCGCATCTCTTGGATCTGTAATCTTACCAGTCAACGATGAAGCCGCAACTACCATGGGAGAGGCCAAATATGTTTGTGATTCCACATGCCCCATTCTTCCTGGAAAATTTCGATTCGTAGTGCTTATGCAAATTTCGTCCTTACCCAAAACTCCCATATGCGCACCGCAGCAAGCTCCGCATGTGGGAGGCCCTACTACTGCTCCGGCTTCAACAAATGTGTTGATCAGTCCCTCTTTCATTGCCTTGATATATATCGATTGGGTTGCAGGTAACACCTCTGTACGAATTTTTACCTTCTTACCCTTCATGAATTTGGCAGCTAACCTTAAGTCTTCTAGTTTTGCTCCCGTGCACGAGCCGATATACGCCTTGTTTACTTCGATTCCTTGCAGTTCTCTCGCCGCGCTTATATTTCCAGGCGAAAAGGGCTTGGCAACGATCGGTTCAAGCTTGTCAATTTCATACTCGAAGACTTCTGAAAATTCTGCGTTCTTGTCGCCGACGAGTGGTGTATATTTGGCATCAGTTCGTTCACGAATATATTGATCAGTAGTAGCGTCCGATTCTATTATTCCATTTTTTGCTCCAGCCTCTGTAGTCATATTTGTTAATGTTAAACGCTCTTCCATAGGAAGATTTTCTACTATCTCACCTGAAAACTGCATTGCTTTATAATTCGCACCATCAGTTCCTATATCGCCGATGATAGCCAAAATCATATCTTTCGCCATTATATAATCTGGTTTTAGTCCCGACAGCCTGAATAGCATCGTTTCAGGGACTCTAAACCAGATTACTCCGTTCATCAAAACATAGGCTATGTCGGTATGGCCTAACCCGGCGGCAAATGCTCCCATTGCGCCTGTCGTGTTCGTGTGAGAATCACCACCAACGTATACTTCGCCAGGCAACACTAATGCCTCCTCGTGAGACAAGGTATGGCAAATTCCATATTGTCCCATTCCATATTTGAAATGTTTCTTTACCCCGTATTTTTCAGACCACGCAGAAAGCGCATTTATATTATCTGCAGAAATCCTATCCGGAGCAGGCACAAAATGGTCTTCCGTTATCCAAACTCTTTCCGGGTCCCAGATACCTTCGAATTTTTTACCCCTCTTCTCCCATTCATTGAATAACTTAATGACTCCCGGTCCGGAAACATCATGCATCATTAACTTGTCCACTCTTGCAAATACGACATCTCCTGGTGAAACGCTTCCTTTATCCGAAGCTCTTGCAAGTATTTTTTCGGTAACAGTCATCCCTGCCATAATATTTCTCTTTGCCGGACTAGATTCACCATACTCTCGTTAAAACTTTTTCCGACGTAGAAAAATCACTATAAATAATAATACATTATCCTAAATCATATTGAAGAAATTAGAAGTATTCCCAATATCATCAGCCATCAAAAGGCGCAAATTTGACCTTTTTGAGAGTCTTATATCATCAGGATTGAAATTTAGAAATGGAGACATTATTGTAATTTCAAGCAAATTTGTTTCAATGAGCGAGGGAGCACTCCTCAGGCTTGGCGAGATTAAGGTCAGTAAGGAGGCTCGAATTATAGCAACTAGATATAAAATGGACCCGAAAATTGCAGAGATAACTCTGAGCGAATCAGACTATATTTTAGGGGGGATTCCTGGATTTTTACTCTCAATTAGGGATGGAATGATCGCCCCAAACGCCGGGATAGACAAATCAAATGTCCCTCCAGGCTTTGTTATACTTTATCCAGATGATGCTTTCAAAACAGCTGAATACCTGAGATCGAAATTTCTACTAGAATGTAGGATCCGTGTAGGTATTGTTATTGCAGACAGCCGGCTTATGCCGACACGAATTGGTACTGTTGGCGTAGCAATAGCTTGTTCTGGATTTGAACCCGTGGAAGATGAAAGAGGGAAAAAGGATTTATTTGGTAATGTTTTGAGGGTAACATTCAGAGCAGTTGCAGATGGTCTGGCGGCTACCGGAGTAGCAATAATGGGTGAGGGTAGCGAATCAATACCCGCTGTGGTAGTACGAGGATTCAAGATAACTCCTACGGATAGAAGTTTATCGAAGCACGATATGGCAATTGATCCCGAACAGGACATCTATATCAGAGGTCTAAAGCAGCCACTCAAAATATAGAATAAGGTCATGGTTTGACAAACGACGGAGACTTTTAATATCACAGACGGGGAACCATGTTATTATATCGATGACTGAATTTCTGACTAAATATCCGAAGCGTGTCAGTTTTATGGAAGGTTTTCATGATTTTATTTTAAATGAAGAAATACAACTTGACCATCTTAGCTTAATGGTAAAAATAAAGAGGGATGAACTAATTAATACTCTATTACTAGAAGGGTTTAAACGAGTAAAATTTGAGAATAGAAAACCCAGCCAGATAGGGAATGGTTTTGCAAAGATGCTCTTTAAACCATGGGAAATACATGTAAGGCTACTCGACCTTCAACAGCAGGGATTGATAGCCATTCAGGCAGAGGTGGAAATCTCAAGAAAATATATTCAGCATATACGCTCAGTAAGAGCACCTGTAATTTATGAAATAGAGACAATTCTCAAGAGGCACAAGATAGAATACAAGATATGGAATGCAAAGGTCAGAGACTATATAACAAGCATTGTCGACAATCATCAGATTAAGCTTCACACTCCTAAAATACCAGCAATGCGTTGGAGATTCATGATTATCTATGCAGGCATCATTTTAGCATTCAATACGATGAAGTTTTTCGGTATCATATAGGTTCTAGATAACATCCACAAACTGAGGCCAGTGGTTTCGTTAGATTAGTACTACTAGCTTAGGGCAGTAATATTCTAGAATAAAGTTTTAACATAATAATATTAACGGAGTCAAAATGTAATAGATTTTGCCCACCCACGTCGCAATTGGCGATAAGAGAGAGGTGTTGCAAAGTGGTGGGAGCCTATACTCAATTCTTTAGCCTCGATATCTTCACTATCGGTTAGTGTTGGAAAAAGGTACGGCAAATAGTCCCCCGACCACACTTTCCGAAATTCGCCGGGGCTAGAGAATCTGTTAAAATGAAAAAGCTTTTATCGATATTATAATAAGAAAGCCATTATACGTATGCACGATACGGTCAGAGAATTTTACTCGAAAATCTGTCAGCGATAGACGTGAGTTTTCATTCTGGAGAGGGACAAGTTATTGATCTTTTTGACTATATAATCGGATGAATCAAGAAAGCCGTTGCACCTCCTTCCAGCTTGCGCTTCTTTTAGTTGCAGCAAGGTGCAGGAAAAAGTATTTTTTCAGAGCAAAAATGATCTAGGAGTTACTGTTTATCCTGATACTATGGCCGGTGTTGAACTTTAAAATCTATGTGGCGGACAGCCAAATACCAGAAATGAACAAACAATAGTCATATGGACAAACAATGAAATGAATTTTAGAGAATAGGTTCAGCACAGCAGGGAACATCAGAATACCTGCCGAGTAGAGTACCAATATCCTTTTTCTCAAGTTATTTTTTACAACGTCCGCAGAAGGCTTAGATGTGAAAATGACAATTTTTATTTACTCATTCCTCTTGGTTACTTGTATACATAATGTGACTGTACTAAGGAGACTAGATAAACTGGGTGAGTTATAGAGATGGGTATTCCTGAAAAGATAAAGGCAATTCAAGATGAAATCCATAAAACACAGATCAATAAAGCTACTGAATTTCATGTAGGACTGCTTAAGGCTAAAATCGCTCGTCTCAAAAGAGAGATGGATGATAATACTCACGGGAGAATTGTATCTACTGGAGGAGCTAGTGCTGGTTTTGATGTTAGAAAGGCCGGTGATGCGACAGTTGTATTAATAGGATTGCCCAGCGTTGGCAAATCTACTCTTTTAAATTCGTTAACAAATGCCAAGTCTCGTGTGGCATCATATCAATTTACAACGTTAACAGCTGTACCTGGCATGATGAATTACTCTGGTTCAAAGATTCAGATACTTGATATGCCAGGAATTATAGAAGGCGCTGCATCGGGAAAAGGTCTCGGCAAGAGAGTTCTCTCGGTAGCAAGATCGGCAGATCTGGTGTTGATGATTCTCGACGTGTTTCAACCCCACCATTTCTCTCTCCTAAAAAAGGAGCTCTCTGAAATCGGTATAAAGGTAGATCAAAACCCTCCAAACGTGGTAATAGAAAAGACGTCCACTGGTGGAGTTTCGATTAATATACAAGTTCCCATCGCAATTTCGGAGAGGTTGATCAAGGAAATTCTGCACGTGTATGGTATCCATAATGGACGCATCATCATAAGGGAACCTGGCCTGACTGACGATCAGTTAATAGACGTCTTAACCGGTAATAGAATATACATCCCATCTTTGACTGTTCTCAACAAGATAGACTTGGTGAACCGTGGATTCCTTAAAGATGTTAAGTCCAGGGTCGGGAATAACTTTATCCCAATATCTGCTGACTCAAATATCAATATAGATACATTAAAACAAGCGATATATCAACGACTAGATCTCATAAGAATTTATTTGCGTAGAAAGACAGGAGAAACAGACTATCATGAGCCATTGATCATTCGCGACGGAAGCAATGTCGGATCTGTTTGCAACAAAATACATCGCAAAATGGCAAGGGATTTTAAATACGCCCAAGTTTGGGGAAGAAGCGCAAAATTCGGTGGTCAGAAGGTGGGGCTCGATCACACCTTGATGGACGAAGATGTTCTAACTATTACAAAAAAGGTGAGTGCATTTTAGTTGCACGCCGCAGAAGCCAAAGGTGCTACTTAGTCCTGCATAATAGTACGGAATTTGGTTGCCTAGGAATACTCGACATTAATACGCCGATGGTTCTCAAAGGAATTAGTGAACCCTTCACAAGGGTTTCAATGCGAAGGATCATAAATGACCAAGTCGTGAGCTCCTTATTCAAAAAAATGGTAATGAAATAGCATCTCGTATTGAACACTGATTTTTAACTTCAATCAAATCTAGGATAGGCAAGACATTATTGTCATCATTATTATTTATTATCTGTTTCATCAGATGGCGTCGGCTGTGATTGATTATTCTTATTATTATTTTTTCTCCTACTAACTTGAGTGACCACCATCAAAGCCACGATGGCTGCGATAATAATATAATTTACAGGAGGACTCAAAACTTTGGTAACTACTCCCGCCCCAGGAATCACATATGCTACTTTACCAATGTAATCGCCTTCTCGAATTGGAAAATCGGTCCCAGGAATAGATCCATCGTTGGCATCTCCCTTAGTTCTGATTATCCTTTGAGTCCCATCAGTACTTTCATAAATTTCAGCCACTCTGTGAACTATTACTCTGTCGGCTCCATCTGGCCTATTAAAAACAATGATATCTCCTACTTTAAGATCCTTAAAGGAATCCCCGTCTCTAACCACTAGTATATCATTTACGTTCAGATTCGGGACCATGCTTCCACTAGACACTACATAAAAGGGGTTACCGGTATCAAACACAAATCGAAGTCCGAGCCAGATAATGGCAACACCAATTACAACAATAACAACATCCTTGACGACACTCGGTAGCTTTGACTCGTTCTTCTTTAGCAAGCTTAACCTTTCATCTATGTCTGTTCGTTAGATAAACCTTTAGTTTAGTGAAGTTGACCTTTCAACGCACATAATTCCCTGTAGACTTATTGTTTAGTGAATTGAGAAGACCCACCTACTTTGTTTTCCTGTAATAATTGGTACCAAGATCACTGAGACACGATATTTGAGGATAGACGGGAGAATACCCCAATATGTGGCAGCTCAGTCAAATGCCTTCTCCTCACTTTTTAGAAATAAATCAGGATTAACTCTGAATCTTCACAGCTGCCCATTACTCTTCGGCTTTGTGATATTTAATACGTATTCGTCTATGGATTTATTGGCCAAGAGATCCGCTGCCCTATTTTCCTCACGAGGAATATGCCGATATCTGACCCATTTAAAGCTCTTTTCTAGATTACTGATTTCTCTAGATACGGTTTTCAATCTTTTTGACCTCACCTTATAATTATCAGTCCTCTGTTTGACAACTAGCTCGCTGTCTGATAGAATAGTTATCTCGTCATCATTCATAATAGATGCCATTTTAAGAGCTTTTTTTAATGCCACATATTCTGCCAAGTTATTAGTCGAGTTTCCTATAAATTCATTATATTCCGCTAATTTCTCGCCATCTCTTGATAAAACTACTCCAATTCCCGATAGCCCAGGATTACCTCTGCTTGCACCATCAATGTTGATAGTTAGCAAATTAAAGGCAATCTAAAGTATTACCATATAAAGATATGAGGATTGCAGGCCCGGCGTAAACATACTATTTTGAGCAACTAGAATACTCATATGTCATCGAATCTAAAAAGTTTGATCGTAACCACCTGAGATTGTCATATGCATCAATGAGTATCTATTAGCTAACCTTTAAAGTGGTACTGATACGTATGAAGCCGGGTATTCTGATATGGATCGCGGAACATGATCTCACTTGCCTAATAATAACCCATCAACTAGCAAATATAAAGACAGTAAACGGACGATCTAAGGCTACCGTTAACCATCAGTAACAATTTAATGACTAAACGAAAAATGAAGGAGGAAAATCCCAAGAAAAGGATTAGCAAGAAGCAAATAGTTATCCAGACGATGTCGAATTGGAACCTAAGTATGGGAAAGAACACCTCAGGGTCGTACACACTGACGAATTGGGATATAATGTGTATTTTCAATATGTCAGACCAGTAAGATTATTCAGAAAATAAGGAATTTACCCAAAGTGTTGAACGCATCCACAGTGCCTCCATTCACCGATGACATTGTTATACGATATGAGCGACTATCCAAATAGATAAATTATAGTATAAGAATTCTGCCCTTCATCTGATTTTGATTGGCTAGAAAAAAACTGACCGCGGCGATAATAAAGGGAGATGGCACCGGACCCGAACTCGTGGATGCAGTAATCAAAGTACTAAAGGCATGCAATTCTAGGACTGAATTGGTTACTTGCGAAGCAGGTTCAGAATGGTGGCAAAAAAACGGTGGTATTTCCTATATTTCTCCTGAGGTTTGGAATCTTCTCGAAAACTGCGACGCATGCTTTAAGGGACCCACTACTACGATTCCCAGTCCTGATGCACCAAGAAGTGTAGCTGTAAGTATTCGTCAAAAGTTCGAACTATATGCAAATGTTAGACCAATTAAGACTTACAAGTATTCCATACGCAAGCTAAATTTTATATGCGTTAGAGAGGCTACGGAGGGCCTCTATGCAGGAATTGAATTCAAGACGAGTGACGAATCGGCAATCGCTATACGAAAGATTACTAAGAAAGGATGCAATAGAATTGCCCTTAAGGGATTCGATTTCGCTAGAAGCAAAGGCTTCCAAAAATTATTTGCGGTTACAAAAAGAAATATTCTCAAGGAAACAGACGGAATCTTTTGGGAATCCGTAACCAGCACGAAAAGGAAGTTTCCCGAAATTGAGATCGAGGAATACTATATAGATAATATGACACAACAGTTAGTAAAAAATCCTGAGAGATTTAATGAAAGTGTGATTCTCAGCACTAATCTGTTTATGGATATTGTTTCGGAATGTGCATCTGGACACGTTGGTTCTATCGGCAATGTTTACTCTGGAAATTTTGGAGACAATTTTGCCATGTTTGAACCCGCGCATGGCAGCGCACCGAAATATGCCAACCAAAACAAGGTTAATCCTGTTGCTACAATCTTGTCTGGTGCCTGGATGACGGATTATCTTGGTGAGCATGATATTGCAAAGGCCATCTTTAAAGCCACGGAGGAAATTATTAACGAAAACAAATATGTGACTTATGATCTTGGGGGAAATGCTACACTTAGTGTAATGTCGGATAAAATTGCAAAGCTGAGCGCGAGAAATTTAAGAAAATAACACAGTTGGTCGTCATCTTTTTTTTGTGAACTTGGACTTTATTTCAATCACTGAAATGGTCTCAAAGAACATTCTTTTTTCAGCTTTTTTTCTCATGTTCAAGTCAAGCCGATATGTCTGTTGATGAAGCTGAGACAAATCAGACGAACTTGAAACGATTGTTACTAGGCTGCCTTCTCTCCTTAGCGATGGGATACAAGTCCTAACCATCCACAGGGTTAATTCGATTCCAGTTGCACCGCCATATATTGTCCTATCCTTAATTCTCTTTCCCTCATACCCATAATCATCCGGCAAGTACGGAGGGTTGCTAACAACCAAATCGAACATATCATCTCTGAATGCAGAGGCTACATCAGTACAGACCAAGTCGAATCCATTACAATGCTTTGATCCTATATTGTCGGTTTTAAGATAGCGAAAACCAAGTTCCTTATAACTTTCTAATGTATCAAAGACTATGTCGGATCCCACAACGTACTCAAAATTTCTACACAATGTTTCTGTTATAATTCCCGATCCAAACCCTACATCCAATGCTGTTTTGCCATGATATTCTTTTAAACAGTCTGCTAAAAGTATTGAATCATCGGATGGCAGGTACAAATATAATATAGTATTGTATGCAGGTACCTAATCTTTTTATTGTATACAACTAAATCGTTCTTTCAAGATCTGTGTCTCCTATCCCGATACTACTATTCTACATTTCATTTCATTTTGATGCATTTTTTTTGGATGATTCTGACAAAGCTATCAATTCCTGTGGATCTAATTGATTAATTCTTTTCCTATCCCACATGTGATAGCTAGACAAGTATGTACCTAGGGTCATCGCAAGAGATGAAACCTTCTTATTTTTTCGGGAAAAAAAATAATTCAGATCATTTAATGTCTGAATATCTATTTGTCTTTCATTATAGGGAGTCAATCTGATTACTTGTGAGTCAACGTGAGGTTGGGGTAAGAACGAAGTTCTGCTTACATCAAATAGAATATCTATTCTAAAACAGTACTGTCCAATAACTGATATCAAACGATAATTGGGTTCACCCGGTTTTGCCTGCAATTTATCAACAAATTCTTTTTGAAGCATGACTATTGCCCTACTGAATTTCCTTAACGCCAACCATTCAATGGCGTCTCTGCTCCTAGAATATGGTAGATTGGATACGAATACATGGAATTCAATATTACTTACTCTAAAAATATCAGAATGAACAAGACGTAGGTTGGAAACTCCAGATAGACGTTTCAATGCTCGCAAATAGAAGACCTGGTCCCTTTCAAAAGATATCACTTTTTTAGCATGTTTGCATAGCTCTTGTGTTAACATTCCTTCTCCTGTACCCGCTTCGCAAACTATCTCCTCCCTTTCAATCCGAGAAGAATTCAAGATTTTCCTAAGAATACTCTTATCCCTTAATTGATGTTGACCAAGTGCTCGCACTTTGGACCATTTCATTTATTAAATTATATTTTATTTCCTGACAAATAAATTCATTCTCGCCTGGCCGGCGATTTCGTCTACAATGCGCTTGACTATTAGCTTAGCAGGATCGCGGAGCCCCACCCTAGATTGTAAATCTGCAAAAGATTCGAACCTTTTTTTCTCACGTTCGTTTATTATATGCAACATATAGGTCTTGCCAATACCAGGAATCAACTCTAGAGCGTGAATTCTTGGGGTTATAGGCTGGGTATTGTTTACGTAATCGACAAAACGTTTTTCATTCTGAATAACTATCTTTTCCACAATGGTTGGAAGGTCATTTTTCGCTGATTGCGATATGACATCATACTCAAGTCTTCCTAAAACGCTCATGACCTTGTCACGACCCTCTCGTCCAATATATACCCGTTCGCCAATCTCGAAATTCATATTCTGGACACCGAGTAATTCTAGCAAAGTTAAATGTTCTTCTCCAATGCCTTGAATTATTAACCCTTCTCTACCTCTCACGGTACTAGATTTGCCCCGGAGGGTGTAGTCTAAAACATATGCATACTCCTCGTATTTTCGGGGAGGTTGTTGCAATTCATGTGAGTAATTCGACGTACTAAAACTGGTACCAGGACCTCTACTTCGGTAGCTGGAATATGATGGCGCCGACAATACCAGTTCTTCCTATATTATTAGTAAATAGCTTTTTATTTAACTTTCATTGGACAGCTCTGAGGATAGATAGCATCTTTTCCAGAGTTTCAGTTAATATGAGTTTCTTCCAACCATATGTGAATGCTCGCAGTTCTTCTATCGATGTAGGCATGATGTTCACAACCTCTATAGCTTCTTCTGGTTTTATATCGCATTCGTCAACCAGCCTCTTCACCATTCTTTGGGCAGACTCTGGATCAGTCCTCGCAAATTTGCGAACATAGTCATAGGTCCACCTCTGGATCTGATCCATCTCCTCTGGCTTGACCTCCTCCAGAATCTTCTTGACCTGAGGAAGAGTAATAACCTCCTTTTTCATTATCTCGGGCAGCTCTTAAACTCCTCCATGCTCATTATCTTTCTCTGATTTTGTTGGTGCCAGTGGTTTGATATGATTAGGTTTAACTTGCAATATCTTCTGTTTTCCTCCCAACATTACAGATATCTTAACAATTCTTTTCCCAACATTTTTAACCACACCCATTCTTCCTTGAAACCTTCTGTGTGGGGTAGTTGTATGCTCCCTTGAATCGATATCTACCACGACCTTATCGCCCGTAAGGTAATCAACAAGGAGATATGATAACCCGCGTAGGGTGTTCCCCCTACTCATCACTGATCGCGATTTTCTTCTTGCCCCGTGGGAACTAGGCATAGGGAATGACTATTTCAGCCATAATTTAATATTATCTACATCAATGGTTTGATAGCTTGATATGTAATTATTCTTACTATACCGGATCTTCGACTCCACTCTCAGCCAATGTAAAAAGTACTTCTCTTTCTGGATGATAGGGGCTATCAACCATCCTTGCAATTCTATTCTTACCCGATCGCTTTAGATATACTCTGTACGTGCTCGTATGTGCTACTACATGCCCCCCTATTGGTCTAAAGGAATCTCCAAAAATCGAATCCGGAGAGGATTGAATCTGATTCGTTGCTAGAACAGCAACTCCGTAGGTTGCTGCTATCCTCAACAATATGTGCATAAACTTATTCAGCTTTTGTTGTCTTTCTGACAATGTTGAACGTCCAAGAAATTCTGCTCTGTAGTGAGCAACAGTAGAGTCCACCACAATCAATTTTATATTATTTGTATCGATAACGGGCCCTGTTTGTTCGATAATCAGCTCTTGATGAGCGCTATTGTACGCCTTCGCCACAAGGATATTGTCAAGTATTCTGTCCGCATCCAAATTTCTCGCCTGTGCGATTGAGACTATTCTCTCAGGCCGGAAGGTATTTTCAGTATCAATATACAATGCTCCTGCGTTTAAACCCCCCTGTGATTTATCCAAATTGACAATAACGCATAGGGTGTGACATAGCTGGGTCTTTCCTGTGCCGTATTCACCATAGATCTCAGTAATAGCTCTTGTCTCTATCCCGCCCCCAAAAAGATCATCAAGGTTCTTGGAACCAGTAGAGACGCGTTCCTCATTCTTTCTCTTTTCATACAGTACAGTTGCCCTGGTAAAACTCTTCTCAATAATTCCTATTTCTTCAAGCTTCGATCTGGCCTTGTTGCATATGTATACGGATTTGTCTAACTGCATGCCAGTTGCCTCTGATACATCAACAGGTCCTCTTACTACCAAGTCTTTGATTGATTTAAACCCAGCTTGTTCGAGAAATCCTTTAGTGGTAGGACCTATGTCATCAAGAGTATCTAGCATAAGTTCGCCTTTATTTAGATGGTTGTGCCTCTCTTCGTGCTCACCGTCGTCAGCTTCCAATACCATTAACCTGGTACCATGGCTAATTAGTTTTTAGATGACCTTAACTAAAATTGAATGTTACAGATACTAAGCGGAATTGTAGATGCTCACGATCTTTTGCGATGAATTAGTATAGTGGTTCTTTTGATGTCAATTTTTCCTTTGTTCACCCTGAGGTGTCCCCGATGATGTTTCTTTAAGATTCCAAATCTAATGCCGACAACCGGGCCTTTCTCGTGGACATGTAACAATTAAATAATGAAAATCGCCTTTTTTATGTATCTCATTTCAGGTGTTATTATTGATAATTGATTTAAACCTTTATCATAAGAAAGCACTCATCATAGGCGGGGGAGTTGAAGGTCGTAGAAAAGTTCGTGGTTTATTGGGACAGAATTGTTATATTACAGTGATAAGCGACTGCTTTGATGCATATCTGAATGACCTTTCGAATAGTGGCCAAATTCAAACTATCATGGCAAAGGTAGAGGATGACTCTATACTCAACAATTACAGTGAGAGTCTTTATCTTTTGCTTGCTTGTACCGAGAACAGATTATTGAACAGAAAGCTCGTTGAGAAAGGTCGTTCCCTTGGTGCTTTTGTATATTCCGTCGACGATCCCTCGCATAGTGATTTTTCATACGCATCCATAATTAATATAGAAGGAATAATGCAAGTTGCTATATCCACATCCGGGAGGAGTCCAATAATGGCCCGCCAAGTTAGGATGAGAGCTGAGAAAATGTTGAAGAGGGTAATAAGAAAAACAGATATTGAAAATACGAAATTACAGGAATTTGCACGAAATGCGGCTAAATCAAGAATACGCTCAGTGGAAGGACGGAAAAGGTTTCTATATTCTTTAATCAGTGATAAACATATCCAGAGACTACTTGAGGAAGATAAGATGGAAGACGCAAAGAGTTCCACGATCGCGCTTTTAGACAAATGGGAGGATCGATCAATATGACACAATATATCGCATCTACCACCAATGATAAGCTGCATGTCATAAATGTAAGAGTTACCTACAGAAAGGCACCTATTCATTTACTGGAAAAGTTCGCGTTCACCGATATCGATCGTGCTTACAATATTCTCATAGATAAATCCGGACTACAGGAATGCGCCATATTACAGACCTGTAACAGAGTCGAGGTATTTGGCGTATCTCAAAGTACAGATTTGGCTAGATTAATTGATGGATGGGCATCTGCTGTTGATCTATCTAATAATGAGTTTCAGAATGTCATGGAGATTAGCAGCGATAAAGATGTAATTCTTCACCTCTTGAAACTTGCAGCAGGGTTGGATTCTCTTGTCATAGGTGAAGACCAGATACTTGGCCAAGTAAAACGAGCATTTGAATACTCACGCTTAAGACAACATGTTGGGTCTCATCTTTCCATCCTATTTGAAAAAGCAATCAAAGTAGGAAGCCGGGTTCGGACAGAGACGGCTTTGAACAAGGGGAGTGTCTCAATTGGGTCCATGGCAGTAAACTTAGCAGGCGAATATTTCGATGATCTGAAAACAAAGAAGATTTTGATTATCGGATCAGGGGAGGGGGCCAGTCTTATAGCCAAATCTCTTAAATTGCGAAATATCGATTTTGTGGTAACAAGCAGAACCTTTCAAAGGGCGAAATCATTCACTGATGCAGTGTCAGGGATCCCCATCCCATTTGAAAAGGCAATAGAAGAGTTCCATAATTTGGATCTAATATTTGTCTCCACCGTAGCTCCATATTACCTTGTAACTTATGATAGAATTAGTAAGGCGATGGCAAGGAGAAAAAAAGCTCTTATGATATTTGACCTTTCAAACCCCAGAGCTGTGGAAGAAAAAGTTGCATCAATAAAGAAGGTCAAGTTAATAAATATGGATCAGATCGCTGAGGTTGTCGAAAGGAATATTCGTTCTCGTAAGAATGAAATCCAATCGGCGGAAAGAATTGTTGACATGGAGATGAAATCTGTTGATACTCTAATGAAGAGAACAAGAGTCGAACCTACAATAATATCCATTTTTAAAAATGTTGACGAAATTAGGACCCGCGAGTTGAAAAAGGCCCTTTACATTCTTAAAGATAGAATAGGACCCGATGATGCAAAGGTGGTTGAACAACTTTCTCATGCTATTGTAGAAGGCATATTATCTGCTCCAATGAATAATCTTAGAAAGGAGATTGTATTAGGGGAAGCAGATAAAGAGGAGATTATGAGAGCTATAGCCAGTTTGTTCATGTATGAAAACAAGAAATCATAATAATGTTAGTAATAGAGTTTATAAGCGCGTAAGTCGAGTCCCTGGCTTCCCTATAGTTAGGCTAAGACGTCTAAGGAAAAGTGCTGCAGTAAGAACTCTATTTCAAGAAACCCATTTATCTGTAACAGATTTGATATGCCCAATATTTGTAGAGGAGGGAATTTCGAAACCACGACCAATCGAGTCAATGCCAGAAATTCAACGAATGCCCTTATCTTCACTTGTCAGTACTATGGAGGAAATAAGGAGAACGGGTATCAAGGCTGTAATTCTATTTGGTATTCCTTCATTAAAGGAAAGAAACGCTAGGTCAGCATATGATGAAAGGGGTATTGTACAGCAATCTGTTGAACTTTTAAGAAAGCACTTTTCAGACACAATAGTCATTATTACAGATGTCTGTTTGTGTCAATATACTACTGAGGGTCATTGTGGAATTTTGTTGAACAAGAAGATAGACAACGATAAAAGCATTAGAATTATTGCTAAGGTAGCTCTCAGCCATGCCCGTTCAGGCTCAGATATTGTGGCCCCTTCTGCGATGATGGATGGTCAAGTAGCTGCAATTAGAGCATCTCTTGATAGGAATGGGTTTGGGGACATTGCAATTATGGGATATTCTGCAAAGCATGCCTCCCAGATGTACGCTCCTTTCAGAGACGCCTCTCACTCAAGACCAAAGGTTGGTGACAGGAAGACATACCAGATGCCGTACACCAATTCACGGGAAGCATTGCGGGAGATTCAGGAAGATATTTCTGAAGGTGTAGATATAGTTATGATTAAACCGGCGTTGCCAAATCTGGATCTTATATATCAGGCCAGAAAGCATACAAATTTGCCAGTTTGTGCTTATAGCGTATCTGGGGAGTATGCATTAGTAAAGGCTGCGTCTCAAGAGGGTTGGGTTGACGAGGAATCTATTATTACAGAACTCTTGACATCGATAAAGAGAGCCGGAGCAGATATGATGATTTCCTATCATGCATTGAAAATGGCCCGAATATTGAATACCGCGAATAAATAATTACTACCGGCCTGAAGAAGGCGATCTATAAGAATCTTTCTATCAGAGTCGTTCAGTTTATGTTCAAATTGAGAGGGATATGGAAATTCTACCGTAATGATAATATTAAAGAAAATTCTCCTCACTAAAAGTTTGGACTTAGAAACGATTACTTTGGTGATAATTACCAGTTTCTGGTTCTCTACTATTCCTGTTGCTTTCTTGACACTAACACGATTGCTTCGCAACAGGAGAATCTTTGTTGAAACTGATCTTAGACGTATTCATAACGATCCGATAATAATCTTCCAGATCACTACGAGATCAGCTACTCGAACTCCAGTAGTTTTAAGAGGAATAGAGTCTATAATTAAGTCATGCCAGCTGGTAAATTACGAGAGTTTCGAGATTTCAGTTGTGACTGATGACGAAAAAGACAAAGTTACTCTCTCTAAATACAATTGTGAGGTCGTTGTCGTTGAGAAAGAATATTCCACCAATGCAATAAAGAAGGCGCGGGCATTGCAGTATGCCGTAGAATACAGACGCAGGAGCTTTAAGAACAACCTCATGCAATGGATATTTCATATGGACGATGAAAGTTGTGTTACAACCCAGACTATTCTCTCACTTCTGAAGTTCATCAGAAGCCCAGGTCCTGCGGTGGTCTCCGAAGGACCAATATTTTATCCCTTGAAATTTGAAAACGCTAACCCTCTAACGGCAATTGCCGAATCAATAAGGCCATTTACATGTTATGATTGTGTTTCTCAGATGACAAACCCACCGCCGCTACACATGCACGGCAGCAACCTGCTTGTTAGATCGGATATAGAGGATGAAATAGGATGGAACTTTGGCCCCACGCTTGCAGAAGATCAGCTATTTGGGTATAAAGTTTATGAAAAATACGGCCGCAAGTCACTCGGATGGCACGGTGGAATTCTCTTAGAACAGCCTCCACTTAATATCAAGGATCACTTTATGCAAAGACGGAGATGGGTACTTGGTAGTTTGCAGAACATGGACAGGTTTCCAATTATTCACAAATTCAAAGTAATGTTCAAATTATCAACTTATTTTCTAGGGTTCGTCTCCGGTATAGTGTCGATCTTCCTTTTCTTTCAACTTCAATTTCCAAAACTTCTGGAACTATTTTTAATGCAGGATATTCTATCTCCATCAACTTTTATGAATATCGGTCCGCGGGTTGGTGAAATTGTTAACACCTTATCAGCCGAATCGTTATTCGATACGCTCGCTCACGGAACAGCTACCGATATTACCATTGGTTTGATGCTCATATTTCCATATATTTTATGGCTCTTTTCGTACCAAATGGGGTTGTTCTTGAATTTAAGATATTCAGAGATTGTATTTAAAAAGAGGATTTTTATGCACTCACAGACGTTGATATTTTCCTTTCTGATTGGCTTAGTTGAAACATTCCCCGCATTCTATGCGATGCTTGAGTATTCTTTCGGAAAAAGAAAGGATAAATATTCAAAAGTCAAAATATATGACTTTTATGTTGTAAATAAGTAATTTATATGCTAGCTCAATTACTCATCTACTGAACCGGATCACATTTATGACTCAACTTTCCAAACTATGCGAGTTAATACCTTAATTTCCTAATAGATCCTCTTAAGATCCCTTTACGTGAACCAGAAATAGGATAGACAGATCTTAATTTGTGTGCAAGGTTTTTTACCTTAGGTGAATCTGACTATTAGTTGGCAATTCTTACTGGATCATTCTCGTGTTGTAGAGTCTCGTCTTCAGATTTCGCTACTTCCTTAGTTTCCTCGTCAATAATATCTGGCAATTCAGGTATTGCAGGGAGAAGTCGAAGAAGTTGTAAGTATTTGTCTAAATAACGCAACCCCTCTTCGGTAGTCTTATATAATCCGGTAATTTCTGAATATTCAACCAATCCTTTCTGTACAGCAATAGCAAGGTATCTTACCAATTGAGAGTGTGATAAAGCAGCTGTATTCATTATTGTAGTCTTATATTCCCACTTCTTTGATGCAGAACGCAACATGGAAGCCATTATTTCTACGTCGGAGCGATTCTTCACGTAGTATTGCGGCCTCCTCTCAGATGAATTTTCCGATCTGTAATGTTCATTGTACTCTTTCTCCCAACTTTCCTTGTATATTGATCATTTTATAGACAATAAAACGGTGTTAGCCAAGTCGTGACGACAAATTGTGTTCAAATTGCTGACAATATTGTAATTGCTAGAAACACATGCATAGTTGATGTCCTTCAAAGCAAGCTCTAGGGTGGGAGACGGCAATCCGGCATAGCCCTTCTCAGCCGAAGATAATAAACTTTAGATCGCTTTGGCACTAGAAATATAATAAGAGGTAGATCCAAAAAAAATAGGACGGCTTATGGGTTTGACTAAAGAGGCAGTGAAAGCAGCATTGGTGCTTCTGATACAGTCTGAACTGGCAAACCTCCTCCTATTGTGGAGGATTCCGCGTTTGTTGCTACGTTAATGCAGACTGCCCATCCGCTGCATACATTCTTTTGTTCACTTTCTTGCTCTGTTCCTGTCTCGCTACTATCATCTCCATCCTCATTACCGTCTTCACTTTCGTCATCATCTTGAGATCTGGAGCTCTCATCGTCATTATCTTCATCATTTTCATCGTCATCTCCGCTGTCGTCGTCTTGAGACCGAGCGTTATCTCCATCGTCCTCGTTATCTGACTCATCACCATCATGTTGGTTCTCCTCGGAGTCATTATCCTGAGTATTCTCATCTTCTTCGGCATAGACGAATTCAAAACTCCCTGATGGGATTAGTGAACACATTAGTGCCGCAGCGATTACCGACATAGCCACAAATGCAAAACTATTGCGTCTCATATTCACTTAAACTGCTTCATATTCATTTATTTGGACTCCCATAAACTTGATGGTAACAATGCAATTGTGCTTTAGTGAGAACATATCTGCTAGACAAGTATACTAGGTATCATATGCTCAAAATTTATCGTAATTTCGCGTGACATCAGAAATGGAGGACGTTTGTCTCTAGCTAGGTTTGAGCAGAAAATGACCTATCAAAGTTTTATAGCATTGAAATAATATTGCCAATCGTAGGGGTCGTTGTCTAGCTTGGTATGATGCCAGCCTCGGGCGCTGGAGGCCGCTGGTTCGAATCCGGCCGACCCCATAGGGTTATTCACGTGTTGTTATTTCCTCAACTCGCTTAAATGGTCAATTAAAACGACTTAGAATGTAGGTCTGATATTCCCATTAGTGCCAGTCTACTTGACGCTTGCTAAGGTCCGACTAAAGGACATTCTTGTAACCTTTCAATATGCACTTGCAGCGGATCAGATTTTCGTAATGCGGAAGCAGGTATTATTCTTAGGGCAGAAAAAAAGTAGATTAGTGAATGGCTAGCCGGTAACTCAAGAAGTTATTTCTTGAGTTTTACCTTCCCGTCGAAATTCCTATTCCACCTAGGCTGCTATCCGAATCTACGTTATTTTGTGCTTGCTGGTTGCATAGTCCTTCTACCGTTGAAGAGACAGAATCTTGCGGATCACCAAATACGCCGATTTTGCATTCCTGTTTTTGCTTAACATCCTGATCTAATACCTTTTTGTAGTCTTCATCTCCATTGTCATCTGCATATGCTGAAATCATCAAAAGGGATCCTCCCAACGTGAATGAAGAGATGAGGATAATAGATGCGTAACTAGGAATTGAATTCCGTTTCAAGTATGACATCAGTGAGGAAAAATGCTAAATTACTATTTGTAGGATTCTGTACTTTAGTACTTAAAAAAATTTAGTGAAGTCATCTATATCCTTGAATACCTATTCAATAGTTATATTATGGGATCATGAACTATTTCTACACCTGAAACCTATTGAGAATAATGTTACTTGACTAGTTATACACTGATTATGCACGTAAAAATCTTGATTTTGTATTTTTTCACACTATAGATAGTATCCTATCACAAAATGTATGCATTCATTTTTTGGTCGCATGTGATCTCTTCGAGCCAACAACCCTATACGGCCGTACTTTGACTAGGAGAGTCCAAGTTATGGCAAAAATGTGTCGCTAGTAAATCACAAGATTAGAGCTGATGAATAGAACACTTTACCATATACATAAGGGTTTGAAGAGCTATCCACCCTTAGAAATGACCCATTTAGTATGTTGTTTCGAGAGCAGGTATGGAACTAGAACAGACAGTTGACCCTTCTTCATGACGTAACAATCGGTAATGCGGCTTCCCCCGTTCGACTTGTCACTATATACACGAACTACGAAAACAAAGCCTTGGAACTAAGGAACTCATACTGCATTTCATTCACATATCGACTCCTGTTTTGTAATGAGTGAGACCATTAATGGCTTTGAATAAGTGTCGAGGATTCCTACACTGCGATAGTTAGAATTTACTTCTAATCCCCTGGATATTCATTTCATGATCTCCAGGAGGAATAAATATGTCGATATGGATTGTTTTCCCATCCATTGTAATTGACGTACCATCATATATTTCGTCATCCATCTTTACAAGTATAGATTGATTTTTTGATAACTGGGGCACCTTTAAAGATAGGTCACCACCTTCCGGATTATAATGTTTCACTCCGAACGAAATGCTATCCGTAGAATTCAAATATTGCAGACTACTTATTTTGGCAATAGCTTGCAAGTCGAATGGTATGAATTCGTCATCATCGACCTTCAGAGTCGGCATAGGTTGATCGAAATCTAGACCGGCACAACTGAAATATTCAATTTCTTCACTTATGCTTGGATCTGGAATAGCACTGAAAGGTTGTTCCTGACCGGCTTTTATCACCGAAATTGGAAGGGTCTTAACTGAATCGATTTGCGTCCTATTCTGATTATGGACTGATGCATAGATACTAACATCATGTAGATCGAATGGTCCCACGTTCTTGACAGTTCCTACCAATGCCCTATTTTCGCCCACGGGAATATTACTGTAGTTCAACACCAAGTTATCGTATAATGGATCAGGAACTTCTTTTACATTTGCTATAAAGGCTCTGCTCACGACTGAGTTGTCTGAACGATGAATAATAAATTTAAAGGGAGACTCTGTAGAAGGATACACAACTCTACTGAACGTTACATTCTGTATCATTGCATTTCGTAGATTTGAGACATCCTGATTACCTTCTTTCTCCGTGATATTCATTCCTACAGTGACTTGCACTGGAATACTCCCGTTATTTCTCACTACTCCTACAACATTCAGATTGCCCTTCTCATCTTTGATGGGTCGCTGTTCTGGAATAATTGTTGTTTCATCTGCTGCAGCGCTTGAAGATACGTTAGGCATATTAGAATGAAATAATATTAAAACAGAACATGTCAGAAGAATAACAAATAATGAACGATTTATTACTTCACTATATGATGAAGGCTTTTCTCTCACTTCGATTATTATAAAACCTGTAAAGTTCTTATAATCCTTTACCAGAATTTGAATCCTGAGTATTTCAGTGTCATGACCCCTTATGTGACAAAGGTACCGTATTCTGCTATGATGGTGATCCTTATTGTGTTGTGGAACATGCAATAATGATATTTTAGCTCCTTGAACAGCCATTTGATCCTGGACAAATTATATCAAAAGCATCGTCCAGGATGCAGGTAAATCTCAATGCATATCAGAAATGGCACCCTTTTGTGATGATTATTTGTGAATATTAAGAATATTTTCTATGAATGTTAAAAATGTGATATCTGGTCTGGTTATATCTGCTCTGAATACCATTAAGCTCGTGATAAAAATGAAGTAGTAACAAAGTTCTGTCAAATCGGTTTGACGACGGATTCTGATGAAACAGTGTAATCCAGAAAAGATGCCAATCAACTAATGATTCAAGTTATTTGTATTATGGACCACAAGATTTACTTAGAGTTATTAATACAATGCCTACTACAATGAGAAAAAATTACATACTTGCTTACTGTTCTATTGTACTAATTCTTGTTATCCATACTTCTGCGTCTAAAGAACTTCAAATAAGGAATAGTTCTTATTCATCTGACCGAACCGCAGAAGCCAATGTAAAGACGAGGGAAATTGACTTCTTAAGAACGACCGCTGAATCCTCATCTACTAACGCTTCCACATCATCTCAGGGCTCTGCCGCCAATGACATCTTCGGAGCAAAGAAAATTTTTCCGACAAGAGAAGGGGGTAGGGAATGGTATATCAATATGGATGATCCAAGGAGCGATGGAATATTTTTTATTACTTCCGACGCTAACATTACTAGACAGACTGATGGCTCATGGCGGATTAATAACTCGAATGTTCGTTTGAATGTAGATACTCCTCCAAATACTGAGCCTTGGAAAAATGTAGAAATAACAGGATACGCAAGAGTTGTGGATCAAGTTCCTATTAAAGGAAATCCTGAGGCTGCCACTGATGACTTCGATTTAAATTGGCTGGCACGTGGCGGAGAGCATAATACAGAGGATCCATGTGAAGGCTCAGCATATACAGCAATACTAGATTTAAATGGAACGGTGGGCTGGAAAAAAGAAATATGGTTCCCAGGTGGATACACCGATGAACGCCAAGCGGATAAAGTAGTAACTGATCCACTACTTAATCGGTGGATTGGATTTAAGGCAATAATGTATAACACAAACAACACAAATGTGAAAATGGAGTCTTACATTGATAATAGAAACACAAATTATTGGGTGCAAGTCACAAACCTAACCGATAATGGTAATTGGTATGCGAAAAGCCCAGATAGCGAGTTCAATCGTGCAGACTGTGGTAGACCCAAAAACTACGTAATTACTAATGGCGGTTCACTAGTTACATTCAGATCTGACAACATAGTTTGGGATTTCAAGAACCTTAGTGTTAGAGAAATTCAAGCATCTTAAGAGACGGACATCCTCTTATTTTTATAAATGTACGTAGAAAGACATGCTGAAGAATGAAATTGCCAAAACGAAAGAAGGCTTTTTACGCACTTTTGGCTGCCGGGCTGAGTTTTATATTCATTGGAACTGCATCCGCGGTTTATAATAGTATCCCAGTTGAAGTATCGATAGACAACTCCATACAGCCTAACAAGACTGACATAATTGCCCCAAACATGAACATAGGAAATACCGCAAAGATTACGGTAACAGGGTCATTGTTTAATATCACAATTACTGATCCTGATAGAAAGATAATAAGGTCAGATAATGAGTCTTCATACTTTCATTACATTCTTGTTGCCCAAAAAGAAGGAAAACATACAATCACAGTCAAAGATGTCGGAAATTCTCAACTGAACATAGTTGGCAGTGCGTATACTAAGGGGAATCCAATCGCATTCAGTGCGCATATGATGCTAATTATAACTGGGGTAATAGTAACAGGACTAAGTCTAAAGCTAAAAAACAGGTAGACTAGTAAAATTCTCCCCGCCTATAGGATCCCAATATTTTGATAAACATTGTTTTCTTCTCTAAAATTCTTATTAACTCTCTTATCTTTTTATCATTTCTATGACCATCGAAATCCACATAGAAATAGTACTCCCAAGGAACTTCCTTCGTAGGTCGCGATTCAATTTTAGTAAGGTTTATTCTTCTATTGGCAAATTCTGCCAATATGTCATAAAGTGCTCCTGGTACGTGTTTGACAGAAAAAATTAGAGAAGTACCGTCGTGTCCTGTGGGTTCTGACTGCATTTTTGATAGAACGAGAAATCTTGTGTAATTATTTGTTTTATCTTCGATATTCTCCTCCCAAATTTTCATTCCATATAATTCTGCAGCCCTCTTACTTGCTACGGCTGCCGCATCGTTCAACTTTTTTTCCTTAATCATTTTCACTGCACCAGCAGTATCGTAAGTTGGAACTGGTTCGAGATTTCTCTTCTGCAAGTACAGTCTGCACTGGGCTAGTGCTTGAGGATGAGAATATGCATACCTAACCTTTGAGTTGTCTGCACCTGAATTAATGATAAGGCAGTGTCGGATCCGTTGATATACTTCGCCGCACACTTCCACGTTGGTATTAAGAAGAAGGTCATAGGTTTCATTGATACTCCCTTCGATAGAGTTTTCGATTGGGATCACTGCAAAGTCAACGGCACCTGATTCCAGACTTTGAAATACAATTTGGAAGGATTTCACAGGAAGTAGTTCGGCTTTCGGAAAGTGGTTTAATGTTGCCATCTCACCGTAAGCACCGGGTTCACCCTGAAATGCAACCTTCCGTGTTGCCATATGGTTGCAGACTTAGTTACTTCCAGCTTTATGGATTAACATTAAAGCATCTTTGCCATAATCGGGAGTCAATTTCCTGTCCTCGTATAGGCCGCATTCTATGCATTTTATAGTATTGTTATTCACACGTACTGTGTCCCCCCCGCAGTTAAAGCAGATAGTATATAGTATACCGAATTCTTTTTCGTCTATCACTATATGAATTGTTGAATTAAGCATGCTTACCACTCTACCCTTAATAATATCTCCTACCCTAAAGATAGCTTTACCTCCCCTTCGATCACCTCTGTCGCGTCCCCATCCTGCTCCACTGACTCTGGCAGATGTAATGGCAGAGAAACCAGAGGACGATTTCTTGTCATTTATGAACAAGATTCTAATGGAGAGCATACTTCCAAACAACATCTCTACATACCCAACAAGAATATCTCCAATCTTTGGTAACATAGGGGAATTCTTTTGGTCGATTCTAACGATTCGAGTTCTGAAATCATATACCTTCTTTCCGACCGCCGCCGAACGGATCATACCATTATCAACGTAAGTATTTTTTCCACTCTCAAATTCCTCAATAGATGCCAAATGCTCACCTGGAATGATAGGGGTGTTTGTATACTGAATATTTTCTAGCCTTTTCTTGTTACTCATTAGTACATTTCTCGTACTGGGTCTTGAAGTTATAACTGTTACACTATGATCGGATTCATACCATTAATTGGAAATTATATTTATTTAGATAAAGATCAAAACCGGAATCAGTTTTCTTGTCCTCTGATTATTGAGGTTAGGGATGCGCTCGGGCTAGTTTTTCATTTGAGTCTAGGTTTCGCTCGTGGCTTCACGTCACATATAGGTAAATAGAAGTAATGTCTTCTTAAGATCAAGAAACTAAATATTGGTCTATTGTTTTAGTACTCGTGTTTTAGTATGGAGATTTTGGAGGACAATACGCTGGCAAGGTATCTTTTTGGGAGATATTCATCTAATCCAAAAAATTGGAATTTTATTATATCGACAAGCTCCCACAGAGATGGGTTTTTCGACGCGACCGTATCAAGTACAGATGAAGTATGGCAGCTCAAGATTGATTCCATCTACAAACCTCGCCCAATGGTAATAGGGACAAGAGTAGACCTAGACTCTATCAAAATCGAAAGACGACTCAGTAATGGTTTGGCTTCGTTTGGCTATAGGAAGCTCGATCCCTCTATAATGATGAATTTGCTAAGGCAGCTATCTGATGAACAATATTCGAATGCCGCTGCCAAAGAAGTAGAGCTGAACGCCCAATTTAATTCCATACTTGGTTCGCTAGAAACGGTAAAGCCGGTAACTGGAAAAAGTTACGCATATGGCCCATTCGTATATACGGAACAAAATCTAGCAGGACCTGACCAGAGTCAGAAGGATGTTGCTGAAAAACTCGCGTCCAGACTTCGTAACGATTTAAGAAGGAGATACGCTAGCTACGGTTGAGTTAGTAGTAAATATGATATTAAATTAGAGAATAGCACAGATTATCCTTTCCCAATTAAGGTGGTAGTAAATTGTAAATGACTTCAAACGAACCGCGGCCAGACAAACATTTCATCCTAACTAAAACCAGTTAGAGTAATGTGGCGCAATAACATCATTGCCATTGTGGTAATTTCATTTGTTGTTGTCGGTGCCCTTTGGGGAATTGGAAACCTGATAAGTGCTCCAGAGGATTCAACTGGAAAAAATGCCGGAGGTCTGCTGTTGGTAGCCGAAAATGATGCTTTCAATAAGACTAATCCAACTATTTACGTCAAAGCTAATATCCCGGAGAAGATCTCGATCTTGAATAAAGACGTCAGGAGACACGATTTTATTGTAGATGAGTTGAATATCAACACTGCGTACCTGTCTTCACAGCAATCATTTACAACTGCGATAGCTTCCAAAGTGCCAGGGACATTTGAATATTATTGCTCATTACATCCTACTACAATGCATGGTACTGTAATCGTAAGGTAGTTAGAATTTTGATTCGCGACTAAATCAATCAATTACAAGGTTACAAGCAACCTAAATAACGTACGACTAATAGAATGATATTATTTTCTTTCTTCGTACTCAGTTTCGTCATCAAACTCCTCCTTACCAAACTCGGCGATCAATTTCTCCAGTTTTAATTTCTGATCCTCGTCATCGTTTCGTTCGATTGTATCTGAGTTGCCGCTCATTACGTTGGATCCAATATTAGGTACAAGACCGATAAAAGTATTCTCAGTCTGAATCTTAAGACAATTTATTCAAATACCAATTCTACGTCCACGAATCACCTAACTTCTGCAATACTCAGCCAACTTTGCATTCCATTGAATCTTCTTTCTCGCCTAGATTTGATGACGATCATTGAAAATCCCATGACTATTATGCGATTCAGTGCAAGAAAGGGGTCTGTTTTCCGGACCCAAATTCTGATATCGCAAACCGTGTTGGTCTGTGTTCAAATTTTAGTAAACATTTAACTACGCCTAACTCAGTGTCATATTTTATGGTCTCATGTAGAATTTGTGATAAAAACCTAGACAAAGAAAATGCTTCTAACCACATGAAGGATCACAATAAAAGAGGGGAGATCCCCCTCATCAGGACTAAAATTGCTAGCTCCGATAACGCAACTTGATAAATACATCATCCAAATCGGAACCCTCGAAGTCCAAGTTTCAGCAACGGTTATTCTAGAAGTCAGTACTCCAATTCACGACCCACTCGAGGTTGGTATTCATTAATATCCGAACCAAGTTTAATGATCAATAAGGATTCAACTTTTGGACAGATAAAAACGATGCTCAGCTTGATTTTGTGCATGAACATGGTAATGTTGCAAGACCTAAGTATTTTAATAACCAGTTAAATCAAATAACCATAAATGTACGAATAGACGTGGACCAACTTTATAGTCGACTATCCAAATAATAGAGGTAATGAGTACATGTCCAATCCACACTAGATTTTTTGACGACTTATGTCCTCAGTGTAGGAAAGAGTATAAGGAACTAAAGAGGCTTGAGGAGGATAACCTAATGACTCAGACTATCGGTTCCGATACGTATGGCTTGGATATTGAGTACAGGGATGAATTTAAAAATAGGAATTACAAGGAATTTACCGAGGAACGAGCAAAAAAACTGTACGCAGAGCTTTTGGTACAATATTTAAAGAAGTCTTGCAACGAGGAAGAAGCAGCTGAAAGAGCTCGCGCAATTATTAGAAAACAGTGTAGGTTGCGAGGAATGACAAGTTGGTCATGGACTAGTTAACATGTATCTGTGGATTTGACCTTCTGTTGTCCTGACCCCCGGAGTGAAAGTTACCATGTTTCATATTATATATTTGGAAGGACTTTGACAGGATATGAAAAAATTAGAAGCAATTTTTGCCCACGAACGTCTTATCGAGATAAATAATCTCCTTCATAAACATCATGTTGGTGGCATGAGCTTTCATTTAATTAGAGGTAGAGGAAGTACAAAGGATGAAGTAATATCACCTGGAAGGGGGTTGGAAAGGAAAGTTCCGGAATTCCTAACCAGGACTAAGGTCGAAGTTGTTGCGACCGATGAAACAGCCAGTAGGATAATCGACGATATACTAGAGGTAATGAGTGCTGGCTCGAATAGAAGTGGAAAAATCTTCGTGTATGATGTTGTTGAAGCTTACGATTTTAAGAACAAAGATACTGGAGACGCTGCCCTTTAAAGGGAAACCAACACAACCCTACTACGTTTATCATTGCAATAAACATAGATATATTTCTGCTAATCTCAGCTATCAGCACTTGGTCGTTATCTCTTCACCATGCCCGATTGGTATTGTTACCGACCGAACATTTGGCTTGGCCCTAACATATTTAACAAAAGACATCATAGTCGATCGATAATCCTTTGGATACAACACGTTATCAGTGGCAATAATACCCCCCACCCTTAGTATCGGCAAAACCAAGTCAAAATATCGTTTGAGATTTTCCTTGTCTGCATCAAAAAATACGAAATCGAAAAGACCCTCATCCTTGGTTGTGTTTCTAGAAAGCTCAAGAAGATTATTTAATGCTGAACCCTCCTTTATGCTAATCTTATCAATTACTCCAGCATCGGAGAAATTTTTGAATGCCTTCCTAATTTTTACTGGGTCGTTTTCGATTGTTACCAGTGCATCGCTTGAATCTTGTCTCCGACCATCATTGGATCTTTTGTTAGACAAAACAGCTTCAGCCAACCACAATGTAGAATATCCTGTAGATGTACCAACTTCCAATACTCGTTTGGCACTCATAGCCTTGAGCAGTATATTAAAGAATAAGCCTGTTTCGTAAGTAATAGCAAGCATCATACTTTTTCTGGATATGGACGCTCTTCCCGATCTTTCAAGTTTAGATCTTTTTTCTAACCGTGCTAGCACATTCCAAAGATTTGAGTCCATTAATTAAATAATATCATGAACATATTTAAAGCCAAGATCGAAAAATATTTCATTCATTTTGATGACCGCGATAAGCAAACCGTGTAAAGTTGGAGATTAACACGATTTCAAATGAACGATAACTATCATACTGTGAGCGATTGTAATATCTTGAGCTCGCCGTCGTTTACTCACTAGCAGAAATATGGAGTTGGTTTGTAACACGAAGGGTGTATTAGATTATCTACAGCCAATGCTTAACCTTTAGAAAATCCCCTAATGGTTCATTCTTAAGTAATTTAATAAGAGCCAGACCTTGTGGAACAGAAAGCATCGGTTTTTTGAAATAATTATCTGTAGCTATCCTTGGACACGCGACTTGTATGAAGGCATCGATTTTCTTGAAATTTAGAACACGTTCATTTGTAATTTCAGTTAATGCAATTAGTTGTACCTTCTTGCCTAATGCTTCTAATGTTTTTTTTAATTCCAAGGCCCTAATTTGGGAAAATTGTCCTTCCTTCAAGCCGATTATAATTCCAATTCTATCGGCGTCCAATGCCCTATAAATTGCCAACACGGCTTTCTTTCGGAGGCCGAGGGCAAACTCAGTAACTTCAGAATACTCTTGGAAGTAGGGATCTAACATATACGTAGGTTTCTCAGTTGATAACGCGATACTTGCTGAATGAAACATACTTTGTCCAAGAAATATGTAAGCATCAACTTTCTGTAGTAGTTGGTAGGCAGGATAAAATTCACAGCCAAATACCTGGGCGTCATTCAACTGGCCTTTTCCTTTACCAATTATGACGTCATACCCAAATTCTTCGAATATCAACTTCACACTAGGGATTTGATTAAGATGCTGACTATCCGTGAGCAATGAGATCGTTTCATAATGCGCTCTCAAATCCAGAGCGCATTTCCGTGCTACGCAATCAAAACCTATGTCATCATATGCATCAATCATTACCACCTTGCCGATTGATTCCATGGCTATGGTGTGGCCTATGTTAAACAAAATATCAGCTCCTAACATATCGGCCGCATGAGTATTCAGATCACAGGACCCCCAACACGTATCGCCAATAACATAAGCGGGTATATGAAATGCATCTTCTATACCATCAGCAGTTTCTTGTATTTTTGCAATTAAGCCCTCTGGCCCGCTAAGTGCCACCGAATTTGGTTTCTGATTATTAATTACTTCAAAGATTTTTCCTTTGTCTATGATCATCATCTTAATACGTCAATTGATGCTAATCTGTTTAATGTGTACTTAATTATTTCGGGTGGCATCAAATGACCTTCGATTTAGCTTAAGAAATTCCAATGTGAAGGGAAACAAAATATCTAAAAGTATAGGACGTTAGATTATTTTCCTGTTTACCAAGACTCTCGCAGCAATAATCAGGTAATCGAATATGAATTGCTAAAGACATCTGGTTTGAGTGCGGAATTATTGCTTTTAAAGTCTGTCGATATCCTTTTCTTATCTGGCTCAATGGTGACCAATAATTGGCCAGTACCTTTCGTCGTAGAAACCATATGTTCGAAATTTATTGGCAAACAAACGCTTAGTAATGATTCTGGGATCTGAGGCTCAAGTTGAATTCTGTTTTCTGTCATTTCTACTTTCATTCCTAACATCATTTCACGAAATGCATATATGTACATGCCAACTGACCAAGCTTGTAAAATGCAAGAGTTAAATGGCTCTGGCCTGTCACCCCTATACGTCTCTGCATACATTCCATTCTCATGTAAGATCCTTTGTGCCATTGATTCCAGAAAGTATAATGCCTGTTCCCGTCTGGAATGTCTAAGCTCAGCCACAGCCGCCCAACCTGTAACCAAGGGCCAAACAGCGCCATCATGGTATAGACTAGGATGATATTTTGGATCTGTACTGCTCAATGTCCTCAAACCCCAGGGAGTAGTTACATCATTTTGCTCTAATCTAGAAAGAACGGAAGCTACATTTGTTTCATCTTTTGTAGCACCGGTCAATAAGAGAACGAGCGCGTTTGGCCTAATACTAGGGTCCTTTGAACCATCGCGGCGAATAGTATCGTAGTAGAACCCCTTTTGTGCGTTCCAGTATTCTGAATCTATCAATACTTGTAGCCTTCGTGCAGAATCAAGCCACTTTTTTTGATTGTCTTCATCACCAATTATTCCTGCGAGCTCGCTTCCAATACTGAGGCTTTCATAAAATAATGCTTGGATGTCATTTGCGCTTTTTCTTCTATCTATATGATCCATCCATGTCGAGTCTTGAATAGGCAACTTTTCTGCAATTCCAGTAAACCCGTGTTCGACCAACCCATCTCCATCGAAATCTTTCAAATATCCCCAATTGACCAAATCAACAATTGAATTCCATCTTTTTCTCAGGTATGAAACATCTCCGGTAGCCAATACATATTCCCGTATTGCCCAGGGAAAAAGGAACGTAGAGTCAGATGAACCAAAAGTTGTATTGTGCAGAAAGGCTTTTCCACTAATAATCATGGGGAGTTCTCCGTTCAATGCAGTAGAAGTTGTTTTCCTAGCCTGATGCCTAAGAAAGTTCTCGATTACAGCTCGAGCGAACCCGTATTCCCCCATAGATAAATAGCCCCTTAGAGCCCAACCGGTATCCCTTGCCCAATAGTTTGGAAATCTTGGTAGTCCCGCGCATATCCCCGCGCCGAGTTCATCATACCTGGCTTTGAGATATTCCATGCTTGTTTTGGCCTTCTCGAAGGCTCTTACTAATTTTGAGACAACAATGTTTTGCTTCTGATCAGATCCTGTGACACGAAGACTAGTACTTGATACATTCAAGAAATGATTTTTCGTTGATTCGTAGAGACTTCCATAATTATCTCTCATATAACAATATTCCTTTACACAATCTCCCGCAGTCGTAAAACTTCCTACTGCTATCAGTGCAAGATCACTAGCTTCACCCGGACCGATTTCAACATCATATGAAATCTCCATATCGTTATCAAAGGAGTCTGTCAATACTTTTACAGGCGTTAACTCCTTCGGTGCAACCCCTATTGTTCCGTAATAATGTGCGATTCCTCTGCTTGAAGCGGTCTCAATCTGCAAGCAATTCTCAGACGTAAGAAATCTTGACGAGTTGCTCTGCGAGATTGCTGCGAGACCATAACTAGTAATGTTTCCATCAACTAAAAAATGGATTCTAATTCTTCGATAAGTTGATAGTTCTTTAGATCTTATGCCCTTTTTTTTTGAATTCAACTTTGATAATTCATAGCGTCTGTCAGCCAAGTTAACAATCATTACAAACCCCTTATTTTCTGGGGGGACAAACAAGGTCCTTTTTACCTGTAGACCGGCGAGTTCATGACGCGTCGATAACATCCCATTTTCATGCCTTGATGACACAACAAAGTTTGGGAGCCTTTTACGTATACCTTCATCTGTAGAGATTTCAACTGCTATTCTACCGAAGGCTCTTGCCGGAGGAACATATAATCCCCCATTGTCGTACCTTGTACCCATCCAAGTCCAGTTGGCTGAAAGAGAACCACTAGAGGAGCATACTATGTATGCTCTTTTTCCTGAAAGCACCAAGGGAGTTGTAAAATTCTTAAAAATCGTGTCTTCACTTGTAGAAGATGTTACGGGGTAAGAATCATCTTCAATCATATTAGAAGAGGAAATGAATACTTTCTCGATTTGTCCAGATACATGATCTGTAAAGGTAAAGGGAATAATTATCTGTTCAAATCCCTCCAATTTGCTCAATATCACTACTTTGTGCTTTCTTTTCTCCAAGATCCCTTCATTTAATATTAGGAACCTCGCACTCTGGAAAGGCTTAAAGGCTATAGGCCTATCTTCAGACAACGAGGAAGCATTGACGATATCTTCAGGAGTTGCGATAAAGATGGATTTTTTTGATACTGGAATTTCGTCTAGGTAGATGTCAAGAGATACAACATTCCCACCCAGAGGGACGGGAGGATTCAAGAGTGAGAAAATAAAACCATTATGAGATCCACCATCACCGTTCTCAATAATTGCATTTTTCAGACTCCCTTCAACATATGAAAGCAATGTATGCGTCTTGTCTAGGGTTCTAACCATTTAACACAACCTCAACAAAACGCAACATTTAAAATTAGAAATCAAGAGGAGTGTGTTTTAACTGGACCATAGTGTAAGAATAAAATTTGTCATACTCAAACCTTGTTGAAACGATCTTAATCGGTAAATACACCAAATTGTGCACTCATAGTTTGGGTGGAAAGAATATTTTAATATTCTTACTCAACTTTTCTTGTTAAAAGACACAAGATTGACATAACTAAGTTAGGTTTAGATATACGTACAGCAATGATATTGAACCTATACGGTGAAACCCAGACCATATCGGAGCATTGAGTCTCTGCTTCCATTTAGGCGACTCGAGAACTGTTTTATATTTATTATAGTTTAAGCATATTAAGTGACTCAGATAGGAAACATTTCAGTAACGCCCAATTCCTCGATCAAAATTATGGGAATCCTTAATGTCAGCCCAGAGTCCTTTTACAAGGGTTCCGTTAAGATTACGACAAGGAGCATCTCTAAATCAGCAATAAACATGGAACAGGAGGGTGCTGACATAATTGATATTGGTGGGATGTCTACAGCACCTTATTTAGAAAATGCTATTCCTGTCGAAAAAGAGATGAAAAGGCTGGAACGAGCTATCAGGATCGTAAGAAGAAATTGTAAGCTGCCCATCTCGGCTGATACTCCAAGATCTGCAGTGGCTAGAGAAGTGATTAAGCTAGGGGTTGATTGTCTAAATGATATAACTGGATTGAAATATGACAAGAATATGGCAAGTGTTGTAGCAGAATCAAACCTTCCAGTTATCGTGGGTGCTTATGGGTCGAATAACATAACTAAATCACAATCTAAATCAACAGTGACCGGAAGGATATCAAGTACCATTAAGCTATTAAAGGATAGCATAACCATTGCAAAAGAAATGGGAATTGGGAGTAACAAAATAATTATCGATCCTTCTGTTGGCTTTTTCAGAGCACACGGAAAAAATCCGTTTTTTACCCCCATGATGGACATCCCTTGGTATATTCGTGATATCGAAATAATTACTAGGCTACGCGAACTTGAAAAAAGCTTCTCCAATCCAATTTGCATATCTGTATCAAGAAAATCATTCATTGGAAAATTGTTCGATTTGAAGACAGAAGATCGCTTGGTTCCATCACTTGTTTTTGAGATTATTGGTGCCCTAAATGGTGCTAAAATAATTAGAACACACAATGTGAAAGAGACAGTTCATGCGTTGTCAATGTGTGAACTTATCTATTAACATATTGCGAATTAACGAGGGGTAATAAGTGGACTTTAACTCGCGGTTATATCTATCTTGGCAATCTTGTAGAAGCAAAGTGGAATAATTTGCATTTCATCGCTATAAGATTTATTTGATCGGTCCTTGTGTATTTTCACCTAGGAATTTTCTCATTCTAAACGTCAAGTCAAAGGGATAAGATATTGACGGTAGCTGGGCTGTATTTCCCGAGTAACTGCAAACGCTTATAATCCTACTTTACACCTAGTCTGTCAAAGGATATTGAATATTAAAGAAGGATTGACCTTTGACGATGTGCTTCTAGTGCCAAAACGTTCCCCAATTGTTTCAAGAACTCAAACAGATTTAAAAACAAAACTTTCTCGCAATATAATTCTAAACATACCTCTTGTAAGTGCAAATATGGACACAATTACTGAATATGAAATGGCCATCGCGATAGCTAGAGAAGGCGGTATAGGAATTATTCACAGATTCATGGCAATTGAAGACCAGGTAGAGCAAGTCCTTAAAGTAAAGCGTTCTGAATCTGTCATGATTGAACAACCATACACCATAAAATCCACTCAAACAGTAGATGATGCAAATAAGAGCATGAATGAATATGGCATATCAGGACTGTTAGTAGTGAACGACGAGAAGAAGCTAGTTGGAATAATTACTCGGCGGGACATCACATTTGAAAAGGATTCAAGTCGAAAGGTATCAGATCTTATGAGTAAAGATGTAGTAACTGCCAGCGAAGGAATAACTACTGATCAGGGCAAAGAGATATTACATGAAAATAGAATCGAAAAGTTACCTGTTGTTGATGAAAAGAAAACCATAGTAGGGCTTATTACTAGCAAAGATATCTTGAAGATGGAAAAATATCCACACGCCTCAAAAGACAAGAAGGGGCGTTTGCTTGTTGGGGCAGCAGTTGGTGTTAAGGGCGATTTCCTTGAAAGGGCTGATTCGCTGCTGGAGGCTGGTGCCGATACACTAGTTGTTGATATAGCTCACGGTCATAGCGATAATGCTCTCAACGCTGTACACATGATTAAAAAGGCGTTCCCATTGTGCGAGCTGATAGCCGGCAATGTTGCCACTGGCGAAGGTGCAAGGGATCTAATTAAAGCAGGTGTAGATGCCGTGAAGGTTGGGGTCGGGTCCGGCTCAATATGTATAACCAGAGTAGTAACAGGATCCGGGGTTCCCCAGTTAACGGCCGTCAGTGATAGTGTAAAAATTGCTGCAGAGTATAACATTCCAGTAATATCTGACGGAGGCATAAGAACATCAGGTGATGCGACAAAGGCATTGGCAGCCGGCGCTTCATCTGTGATGGTGGGGAGTCTACTAGGAGGAACCGATGAGAGTCCAGGGACAACTCTGGTAAGAAACGGTAAGAAATTTAAAATGTATAGAGGTATGGCTTCCCTTTATGCTTCTCTGGGCAGAAGATATCGTGAAGAGGGTCAGCAGATTCTGGATTCACAGGATTTAAATGATTACGTTCCTGAGGGTGTAGAGGCAATGGTTCCATACAAAGGGAGTGTAGTAGAAATCATAAGGCAACTGGTTGGAGGACTCCGATCGGGTTTGAGCTATTGCGGCGCGAAAACGATTATACAAATGCAGCATAATGCCGAGTTTATTAAAATGTCTCCTGCAGGATATAAGGAAAGCAATCCTCACGACGTAGACGTGATGTAGGATGATACTGGGTTACTAGGTAATAGGCCATACTTACGGTTACCACATGACTTAACATGTGAATAAAATTTGGTTAGAGGACCATAGTCAAAAAGATACCTATAAAAATTATTGCAGCGACAAGACTTTGGATTATGAATCGCCTCTTTTCGGTCTTGTCTTTAAATAAGTTATCTCCAATAGGATCCGTCAGTTCGGGTTCAGATAGATAAGAGTTATGATCGTTTTTTAAGTTCTCCGTCCTCCGATGTTATCCTATTAATCGTGTTACAATTACGACACCTATAACCGCGGTTAAATTACCGAATGCCTCGGAAGTAAGATAGTTAATGTCTCCTCATTTCTTGCTTGATATACAACCATAAAGAAAATATTCAGATTTACTTTATGAAGAACGGTAACGTTAGCGATATAATGGTTGTAACCTAAGATACTCAATTCTAAGGTAACTTATGTTACTACTTTACTTTCCTGAAACCCTCTGCTAGAATACTATCAGTAGATGAGTCACGAATCGAAGAAGCAGCAAAAGACTCAGCCTTGCTGGTTGAGAGGCGAAGAATTCACAGAATCATATTAAAGGGATGGCCAAAAAAGGTACTACAAACCTAGGGCTGCAGGTGCCTCAACGAATGACTACAAAGGCTTATCCTTAAACCGTTGAGTGCGGGGTTATCGTGCCTGCAGCCCTGATGACTATACGCATTCCGATCCCATAAACTATTGTTCTTGGCAAGTACCATATCTAGAGATATTATGTTCACCGGTGAGGAGAACGTTACCTAGTTCCTACCCATGGTGGATTTAACTTTTAGGGATTCACGGTTGCTACTTTACTAATGTATTCCTCGATAGGACCATAGAGCTACCGCATAATATCGTGTTCAACCATGCATCGTTCACATTATGATTGCAGAAGTTTGCCATATGATGTCCCACCATTGTTATTTGACATTCCTTTGGACACTAACCTATATCAACAAGGTTGATGATTTCTTGTCAGTGGCGAAACTATCGTTCACATGTATGTAGTATCTCCTTCCAACCGATAATGTGATTCACCAACCACTGTCCTGGGATAAATTTTCTCATATAGATAGCTGCAAACCATTAGGGACTTTGCCCAAGTTCACCCTGCGACATAAGCGACAGATCTTACGTGAGAAGAAATAGAACATTGATAATAACTGATAAAATCGAGTCTTCAGACTAGGAGCTTGCACGATTGACGTGGATGCGATTCCAGTTGTCCGGTAACCAACACACTGTTTTTTAATACCGAATAACCCTCCCATAAGGGTTTTGTCCCATCTTTTCTCTGATGTGATGTGTATTGTGCAGCTCATTGGATAGAAGTATTGCGAACTCACCGACGAAAGACTCCTTATGGCACTACCAGATACTCTTCATATGCTCGTCATACGTTCAAAACTCTTCATCGTGCCAAGTGTACCCGCTAGCCTGCCTCGGCTCAATGTAGATGGCGACCGATATATTGTGGTCGAGTACTCGATCATAGATTTCCTCTCATTAAGATCTCGACAGCCTCTTTATGTTCTTTAGGACCTAGAGGAGAAATGTTAGAAATTTTTAAATTTTGTTCCACATGATCAGATTCCTTTTGACCCACCAATGGAGCAATAACAGAAGGACTTGACCGTACTATTTGAAGCAATTTGCTAACTTGATCTGTTAGTCCTCCATAATCAGGTATTTTGGTCCTTAGCAATCTACCCTGAAATAGTGGTATGCTGGTAAATACTCCTATCTTGAGCTTTTCGGCAGCTTCAAGGATCGTTAAATTCTTCTCCGTGCCGACAGATTGATTCCTAAGTAGAAGGGCTTCGCTATATGCCAGGTTGTAGGGAAGCTGAATAAATCTAAAACCGTGTCTTTCTAAACCTCCTGCCTTTTCTGCCGTTTTGGTCACATCTTCTAAAGATAGGTATTCCTTACTAACTGGGGGTACTCTAAAGCATGTCCATGTCGCCATTCCATAGTAACGGATCTTGCCCGAGGTGCGGTATTCTTCATATGCTTCAAATACCTTAGACAACATTTGGAAAAAATGTTCTCTACTGACATCCTCGTACCAACTCTCAAATGGATTATGAACATAAACAAGATCTAGGGTAGTTAAATGCAGATTTGCGAGGGACTTATCGAGACAGCGTTTTAAATAATTTGGATTAAGAACGTTGTATCCTGAACTTATGTCATCAGCACGCATTACGCCATTAGATATAAACATCCTCTGCAAATATTCCATAGCATCAATTTCAGGATAGTCGCCATCGTTTGTTATGTAACCGTTTTTGGTACTAACAAATACTTGATCCCTTGTTATTATTTCATCGTTAACTAATCGCAAGAGCGCTCTCCCTATGCTCTTCTCTGATTTCATAGCCCTGTAATTGATTGCCGTATCCAATACATTCACCCCGCCTGACTTGATAGAGTCATAAACAGCGTTTTCCATAGAATGATCGTCTTCCTTATCAGGCTTGCCCAGATAGGTTCCCATTCCTATACTTGAGAGGTACAATTTATCAAATACTCGAAAGTGGTCGGCAGGCTTTCCCTTGTTCTTTACGGCATTTTCCAAGAACGTCTTTGTGCCCTCTGGTGTCGCGTGTCCCTTAAGCAGTTCAAAGGTAGAATCATCCATGCTGACTCATGTACATAATTGATGTTAAAATTGTATCTCTAAATAGCACGGGTCCTAATACGCTTAGGGTATCAACACTAGGAACAATATTTTGAGTCCTATATGATTCACTACGGATAAGGGAATGTTTCTGGCAATATTAGGAAGATTGGCACAGAAAATATTGTCGTTTCACAGAGGGGATAGCTATCTCAGTACCACGATAATTACATACTCCCATCCGGTTCCTTAGTGATTCTAAAATTGATATTGAGGTCTTTGCCTATTTCAACATGGAATTGAAGAGTTGAAAAGGCCTTTATAGTAACTTATCCAATTTTTGTATTTTGTCTCCGAGGAGATTGAATCCTTGTTGCCAAAATTGCTCCTTCGAGATATCGATTTCTGATTCCTTTAGCAACTCCTCTGGTTTTCTTGACCCTCCTGATGCCAAGATCTTGAAATATTTTGGAATAAATGCCGCTCCCTCATTTTTGAATTGTTGGTATAAAGAGAGTACGAGCAAATTCCCAAAAGAGTATGCATAACAATAAAATGGACTATGATAGAAATGCGGGATGTAAGTCCACTCCCACTTAAAGTCGGGAGAAACTTTCACCGAATCACCGAATTGCTGATTCAGGTTATCAAGATATAGGTCAGAGACTCTGTCTATCGTAGCATTTTCATTTGTGATAATTCGATGAGCATCTATCTCAAATAATGTAAAATAGGCTTGCCGCATTATTGTTGCATACATATCGTCAATCTGTTCAGCAAGCAATATCTTTTGTTCCCTAGGTCCAACCTTGCTTATCAGCTTGTCATTCAGCAGCATTTCCGCGAATACAGAAGCCGTTTCAGCCAACGGCAAGGGGGCGTGTGCCACTGTTATAGGTTTATCTGAAGCCGCAATACTGTGAATAGCATGGCCTAATTCGTGTGCCATTGTTGAAACATCTCTAGACTTGCCGTCAAAATTCAGCAGTACATACGGGGTTCTCTTGGGAGATATGGTAGAACAAAATGCTCCACCTTGTTTGTTTCTTCGGATTTCCGAATCAACATGATTCTCATTGAAAACCCTTTCACTAAATTCTCTAAATTGCGCATCAAACCCTTCAAATGTTTCGATTATTGTATGAACTGCTTCGCCGTATGAAAATTTCTTCTGACCTGATGATCTCAAAGATAGAGGTGCATATAGATCATATCGCTGCAGTTTTCTATAGCCAAGCATTTTTGCCTTTTCTCGAAAATAGTCCTGAAATAAGATGGAATTCCTCTTACAAACCTTAAGAAGAGATTGGACCGTGGAATTATCTAAATTATTTGAAATATTTCTGACCGATATCGGCGACTCATATCCGCGCATATTCATATTTTCGTCTCGCCACTGAATGACTAAATTTTGATAAATTTCACCGAGGATACCGCTGTTTTTCTTATATACTTGAAGAAGTGATTGGTACGCGGCTTTTCTTTCTTCGGGTTTCGTACTGCGGACAAACGACAATAATTTTTCTCTGTTTGAATACGTTTTTCTAATTATTTTTTTGGCTCTTTCGAAACGCATTACATATTCAAACCCGTTCGTCATCCTATCGTATATTTTAGTTAGTGCATTTATTCCCGTGACTTCCAAGGTAGCAATTATTTTTTCTTCAGGCTCAGTGAGGGCATATCTGGCAAGTAATCTCTTGTGTTTCAGATATTCTCTGTATACCTCAGGCATTGATTCTATTAAAGCTCGGGCACTTCTTTCATCTAGGCCTTTTCTAAACCAAAGATCAAAGAAAAGCAATCTATTAGCAATATCAGCAGCCATCAGATCCATTCTCGTTAGGAGTGATGCGGCATCATTTGAAGATGTGTCTGCAGAATATTTCAAATGAGCGTATCCTACAGCGACGCTAATCATTTCTGAGATATCTTCTATCGCATATAAGATATTTTGAAAATCAGATGTAGATATGTCGTTATTAAGTAACGAACGCTTATCTTCAATCTGGCTTACCTTACCCCCTATGGATCTGATGAAAGCTTCAAATTCTTTTGAATTAGAATCTCTAACGAGATCCGTTAAGTCCCAGGCGCCAATTTTTCGTGTTTTATTATTCGTTATTAACATATAGTAAACATGTATTTTGAACCAGCTCAACTTAATATACCCTACAACAGGTACTGAACTAGTGATCATCACTAACTAGTGCCTTTTAATTGAGCCAAAAACCATCATTTGTTATTCCTAGACTTACCAGATATCAGTGATAAAGCCATTAGACCTAAGGTGAAATTATTCCACGTAGCTTACATATGGGTGGCAAGTTCCGTTTGTGTTCAGTTCTTTTCATAAGCTCGATAACCGTCGATATGTGCTTCTTATCCGGACAAGGGGCGTCGAAGTTCGACCTTCCGTCCAGATACTTTAGAACTCGGTCTATCTCTTCGTACGAGAGACCAATCTCGGATTCAGCAGTTTGATTTTCCCATAACCGAGGGCTACTTTCTTGCCTCAGAATCGAAGAAGGGAGCGATAGGTAGGCCCCTATTTTTCGTACTTCAGATTTATATAGATCCGCTATTGGAAGGAGGTCGGCGGCCCCATCACCATATTTTGTAAAATATCCCAACTTCACCTCGCTTTTTGTCCCTGTCCCTAATACGAGCCTGTTTTTAAATCCTGCGTAATAATATAACAAGCCCATTCGTATTCTAGATAACAAATTTCCTTCTGCGAGTACATTTCTTCTTGGGAGCAGGTGCAAGATTTGTCTCTTGATTTTTCCTATTTCTATAATTTTGTATTCAATACCAAGAGTTATCGCCAGCTGTTGAGCTTGTCTGGTCTCTTTTTTGGGCGTTACTTTTGAATCAGGCATTGTTAATCCAAAAACCTTGCTTGGGCCAATTGCATTAACCGCTAAAACTGCTGCTAGCGAAGAATCTATCCCTCCGCTCATACCAAGTACTACCCCCTCAGACTGTCTGTCGTGAACTTGCATTCGAATAAAATCTGTTATTGAATTAATGATTTTTTCAAAATGCAAAGCAGTTGTCATTTGGTTTCAGTTGGAACAATACTAGTTCTCTTTTCTTACATAAACAATACTACGTTCTAGTTTTTTAAATTATCACACGAGTTATCTATATCAAAAATTCTGTGTTACCGTTTGGACTTTTCCATTATTGAGAAATCTTTATTTGTCTATCCTATATAAGAAAAATCTAGAACAAAACTATATATAAATGAGCGAAAAGCTACCCCCAATGGTTGAGTCGGTAGCCGATACATTAGATGCGATTGATTTCAGGATAATAGACTTGCTTAGCAAAGATTCATCTACTACATTTGTTGACATTGCCAAACACATAGGAGTGTCTGATGCGACGATCCACATACGAGTCAGGCGACTCAGGGAGGCCGGAGTTATTGGCAACTTTACCATTTCAGTTGATAACAAACGAATTGGTTATGGTCATCTAGTATTTATTGGAGTAAACGTAGGACCGGGATTTGCTGAAGAAGTTACCAACGGGTTATCATCAATAGATGAAATCCTGGAAATTCATGAAATGCATAATAGATTCGATCTGCTGCTAAAAATTCGAGCTAAGAATTTGGATGAGTTAAGAGAAATTGTTGTTAATAAGATTCGCTCATTGCCTCACATCTTGGAAGCCGAGTTGATGACAATTCTGAAAACGAGAAAAGAAGAACAAATAGTTCCCATCCGAAATGAAATCAAGGTTCCCTCCTAGTATACCTGAGGAAATCAATCATCTGATTTACAAATCAGTAACTACCGACCTTAAAAAAATCTATAAAGCTATTTCACATACTGAAGATAATATTGCTCCTTGTCAATCTTTCTTGGTTGGATACCTTCAATCTCTATCAGATCCTGCATTATGCCCCTACCCTTCAAAATTTTACCTGTAGTTCCTGATCTGGTCGTGCCATTTATGAAACCACTACTCCCACATATGGGGTTGAATACATCACCCACATTTCCACCGTGATACTTCGATAATGTCCGTTCCTGTCCTTTTGATGTATCGTCTTGATAGTTGCCAGTCGGGACTGTGAAGAACCTGCCAGTACGAAATCTTATCCTTGGGTGGTCAGACGAGACAGGAATCTCCTTTTCTCTTGTAAACGTAAAGACAACCCTAAAATTTTCCAATTTCTTTGCCATTTCTATCAACCAGTTGTAATAGATAATATTCGACGAATCCTTCTGTTCTTCTCCCCCGTAGAACTTGGGATTGCTATAGAACAACGTTAGTCTAAGATTGGGGTCTTTGATGTCCTCCATAAATTGTAGCAAGCATCGTGCGGATTCGGCGCCGTTTGAGCCTGACCAATATGCAATATTCTTCTCAATTCCTGTAGCAACCTTTGACAAAAAGTGGCTTTTACTTTGGTTTAAGCGTACCTTTACTTTATCACCTATCTTAATTTGTTCAAAGAAATATGCTGAAAAACCATCAGCCTTATGAGTAGTGGGATTAACAAAGCCATAGGGCTTTTCATCCTTGATTGTAAGATCAATGAATGGGCGAGTGGGGGATGATGCAATTGAGTAAGCTCTTTCAACAAGACCTTCTTCCAAGACACCTGATTCCGAAGGTCGTCTGAGGAACGTACTAATGGTAACGAACTGCCCAACTTCAAATTCAAATTTAGATCCTCCGACCGGAGAAAAAGTATAGGTATAGGTATCTGGCGTTTCTCTAACTCTGTTGACAATTTGCCACTCTAAGTCTCGGTTTGATTCTTGATCCATCTTATTGATCGGCATAAGTCATAGCCAGTTTTCGATATATTAGTATTGAACTTAGATCAGATGAAATTAAACGTACAATTTTAGATTTGACAATGGAATAGTTACAATGATTCCAACTTCTTAGCAAATGAACTGCAGTAAGTGTCCATTGTAGGTAGGATCAATTAATATTTCAATTTTTTAGCAATAAATAAAGATGGCTGAGCCAAGCAGCGTACAATCCATTGCGGTGTGCCATATCGAGAACTTGATATTGGCCAAATAGTTGAGGGGGAAAAACACTTCTAGCGCTTAAGACTATGCCTGAATACTCTTTTGACCTTGCGAAGGCCATCACTATTGCTTTTCCTATTCCTTTACCGGATCAAGTAACAATTGCGACTTTTTTATTCACAGGTCATTATAGTATGAAGCATCAAATAACATTGTCGCCTTATAACCTCCTAAGACAAATTCTGAGTTTCTGAAATCGTTAAAGCGTAAAATATAAGTCACCATTCTACTAATTACCTGCGACATAGATCTGAAGAGATACCATATTTCTGCGGATATACTAGGCTCAGAGAATTTACGTAAAGAGTTAGCAAAGAAAAGTGGTTTTAATGAAGAGTTCATTAATGAATGTTGTCTTTCACGCCCGGTTGAGTTAGTTGTCGATGAAATCAAAAAAGGAAATAATATCGTCTCTAAGTCAGGTGGCTATACTATAATTGTTAACGATTTCAATTCAGTATTCAATACTGTCAGAATTCTGTCAACGATAGGAATTCCGCACAAATCTTTTAGCACTATTCCCATGGGGATAGCAATTGACGTGAAGGAGCACAAAGCTAATAGAGACCATACCTTACATAATAAAGCGGAAGATTCTGACGCTATCTCTATCGATGATGATCTGATCGCGCTATACAAGAAATATGAAACGACACATAATTCCCAGGATGCAATGGATACTTTTGTGGTTTACACAAAAGAGTTTCATGATGAATTAAAACAAACAGAAAGACACCTCTTTTCAAAAGAAATTAATTTTGACGATAAGACCTTTTTTTTGGGGGATCTGAGCGTGATGCAAGACACAGAAGGAATTATATCAAACAACAAGATAAATATTGTAAAGTTTAAACAAAGATTACAACAACACAGATTTTGGAATTATTTTGAAATAAAGGCCTTCTTATTTAGATCTGTTGAAAGCGACAAATGGAGAGTTCAGTTCTTATACGTTAGACTATTGGAGCATCCTGTGAGTGTACTGGAAGGAGTTAGGACTGATCACCTAATGCTAGTTCACCAGTTATTTGATATAGGTCAATTATACGAGCTCATGATACAAATAACTTCAGGAGACGAAATTAGAGTTGGTCGGATAACAGGATCATTGGAGTTACTAACGAACAAAATAAAATATGACTTTTATCAGAGATCCCACCCTTTTGCGGTCTCGTTCGGTGTTGAGTATCCCTGTTATGCTCTAAGTAAATCAGGCAACACCTCCACTCAGCTCAGGGCGGTTCAAGCTCGATTAACGTCGGAACTCCAGGGTCTAAATAGACCATTTGAAGATTTGAGAGATGCTGTGGCTCGTTCCCTAGGTCTGGGATTTTGGGTCGGAGCATATTCACCATTTGCAGTAGTACTTGCACCCCTCCTAATGGATATAATGAGCATTGAATTTAGCGACGGAAAAATACAAATTCGCTTGGACTGTTCGCCAGCAGTTCAAATTGATGGATTAAGAATGTCGATATATGGTAGAGATAGCCATGACCAGCAGACAAGTTTGCATGAAACTATCACAGATTTTTCAAGAGATGGAGACTCCACGATAGTTTATTCGAACTATTATCTGAGAGAAGAAGACAAACCTACAGTTTCAGTTAAGTTGGTTATTTACTATCGTGAACACCCGATGTACGAAAAGCTCGTAAGTAAATCTGCTTAACCATGTTTAGACAAAAACTTGGAAATAAATGAATTCGAACCTGTTCATATATCCAAGCTTTCTATTCTTGGCAAAAGTGGCGAGTCCCTAGAATCAAAGGACATGATGCATCACCTGTTATGAAGTAACAAACGGTATTGGCAATACCCTCTCTCTCGTAACAGTATTACAATCATTATAAGAACCATCGTATTCATACATCTGCTGTTTCCCGTTATTGGTTTGCAGGAATATCTGTACTAAAATAAAGGTAGGGATGGCAAGTTATGCGTTGGGGGTAAAATATTGCAGTAAATGTGAGGTTTATTTATTCCACAAAGGGATATTCTGTCCTTGTTGTGGACGTCAGTTGAGAACAAGGCCGCTTACTAGAAAAGGTAAAAGTAAAAGACTTGCTAATAAAATTGCTCAGCCAGCACAGGACATAGGAGCCCTGGATTCATAGATAATGCCTACTATGTCACTTATGGCCGCATGAAATTTCGATAGGTAACAGGCCCATCATGACTACACAAAACATTTATGCCAATCAACGATGTATACGGTTCAAATTGAAGGTTCAATCGCAATAATGAGAATATTGTCCGCTCTTAGGAGAACAGTCCCGAGTCTGTTGTCACCGTTAGCCGAACCCTGATCTTCCTTGTTCATAAGCTCAATTGAGTCTTTGATAACCAGGTTCATATATTGGTCGAAATCGAGTAGCTTTCCTCGAATAGACTTGCCGCCTCTTAATTTGATGAGAACGATTTTACCAATCCAGGTTTGAAGATGCTCACTAAATGGCGAAGTATCCATTGTCAATATACGATGGTTGCACCGAGTTATCAAAATTTCTTTCCAACCATCATTCTTATCCTTTTCGCTAGATTTCTGGGAGAGCCTCTCCATCATTTTGTTTAGTTTTCATGTCGGTACTCTTCTTTTCTTCAAGCATAATCTATTTTCAGTTCAATAAAGGTGTCATGACCACATTGGATCTAGTGTAACTAAGACGGTCGGAGTTTCAGTCTCAAGATGCCTAATAGTCAATCGGGAGAACAACTAACAAGCACTAGGTGTATCCTAACTGTTGGCTGCTGACCCCCAACCTTTTTCAACCAGAGTGTGATATATAATAATAGTGTCGGAAGATCGTTATGACTTCACGAATTCAATGGAAGACATACTAAGGGAACTGGATAAGGAAAAGGCTCGTATAGTCGTTTTTAAAGATATCCGAAAATTTAGAAAATCCGTGACTGTAGTCACAGGATTACAGGAATCAGAGGATGCAATAGGAATAACAAAGGCGCTAAAGACAAACATAGGAACAGGCGGTACCTATAAGAATGGCCAAATTGTTCTACAGGGCGATCATCGGGAAGCGGTTAAGAATATGCTGATAGGGAGAGGATTTAATGAAGATTCAATCGAAGTTAGGTGAAGATTAGAGGTGTTAACGGAGGTACCGTCTCACCTGATGTAAAAGCCGTTTTCATATTTTCTTTGAAATTGCATTGTTTCACATCCTATGCATTATTGCTCAATTAAATCCGATCTTATGGTCTTGCCATGAATATTAATCTAAAAAGCGACATCGTACGGAAAGATTGTTGATTTAATGCTATTTTTCCAGGAATTCTCCTTGCTTTTTCATCCGTTCTATTTCATTATCCACTGCTTCAGCCATCACATCCAGCTCCTCAAGAGTTCCGAATCTTTGATACGTAAGTCGCTCCAGTAGCTGCAAAACACTCTTGGCAGTACGATATTGTTGGATCCTAGGGTCGTTTAATTCACCGTAGAGTCCAATTCCTTGTATATTGTTTATCTTCGCAAACCCTAACATAAGACCATTAAACCCCGTTATGAGAGATGATTGGGGGGTTGTTTGTACTCCCAATTTTCTAATCTGATCTGCCAGTTCTCGGGAGGTTGTAGTAACGAACGTCTCTGGTTTTTTGCCTATTGTTCTGGTAGTGTGGAAAGCTCCCAAAGTGTATATCAATCTAACAGAATACATTTTGGCAATACTAATTATATCTTGACATAATTCATATAATTCCTGATTAGTCTGAGGTTGACCTATTCCGCCACCAAATGTAATGATGTCTTTGGCATATCGGAACTCCCAACTCTCTTGCTGAAAGTCGATATACCCGCCATTGTCTATCACATAGTTTGGAGAAGGGGGAAAAACCTGCCTAAAAAGTCTTGTACTTAACACCTTATTCAAAACATCGATGGTTATACTACCTACGTTTCCCATGTCCTGCATGGCGGCTATGATTATTGGCTTTTTGAGATCCTGCGGTTCCTCTTTTTTCACAAATAGCATTCTGCAATCATTATTTTAGCTATCAAGCATAAAAAATGTTGCATATTGTTCGAGGGTTTATAAAACTAGACTCAACAACCCTTATTAGATTCTTCTTTCTACTCCAAAACATGGATTATGGTAATCTTTGTAAAGATATTTTAGAACTGGATCAAAATATTAGGTTCGCCGGTGTATCTGATGACACGGGTGATATTAGATTTGGAGGTCAACGTCAGGGCATCACCAATCTTCTTTCTTCCGAGGAGACAAAAAGATCAAATTTACAGGCTCTAGCTAGATGGAGCTTGCGGAATTCCCTTGCTCCTAAAATTGGCAAGGGAAGATATGCTATGGCGGAGTACGAAAAGATCAAACGAATAACATTTCCATTAGAGGACTATCATTTGTTGCTAATAACCACTGAAGTGAATGCCGACCACGGAAAGATAATAAGCAAAGTGCTAGATATGATAAAGAAATAGAAAATCCAGTAGATGTGAGTTTTCTTTTTCATTCTTTGTATTGACAAAATTGGGAACAGGTAAAATTATCAACTGGTAGTTAATGCGAGTGAGTAGAGATCTCATGGGATGCTCCCCAACCACCAATACTACCAGTATAGTCGCCAGTAACTTCTATAACATTATCTGAATCGGATATTTCCTTAAGTGCTTCTAAAGTCAGTCTCTGGTTGGTCACGTAATGTGTACCGCTGTCATATATAGTGGGAAGCCCTCCAGTCTTTTCAAATATCTTATTTTTCATCTCTACTGAGTCTGTTCCTGGCTTTGTAAAAATCTCTACCATGTAAAATGGTGAATGTTCAGACTTTTCCATTTCACGTATCAATAGATCATGAATTAGGACGGGATCAACTTTGGGAAGGTATGTCTGATACAGAGTTTGTAATCCCTGAAATACGGTCTTTATTTCTCGGAGTCTATCCGTGCTCCTATGATATGCCGTTTGCTGCTCCTGAATCTCTTGTTGAGATTTTGAGGAGGACTGTGAATTAGAGGCATGCAGATCTTCATGATCTCTGTGCTCATGGGATGCTCCCCAACCACCAATACTACCAGTATAGTCGCCAGTAACTTCTATAACATTATCTGAATCGGATATTTCCTTAAGTGCTTCTAAAGTCAGTCTCTGGTTGGTCACGTAATGTGTACCGCTGTCATATATAGTGGGAAGCCCTCCAGTCTTTTCAAATATCTTATTTTTCATCTCTACTGAGTCTGTTCCTGGCTTTGTAAAAATCTCTACCATGTAAAATGGTGAATGTTCAGACTTTTCCATTTCACGTATCAATAGATCATGAATTAGAACTGGATCTGCCTTTGGAAGGTATGTATAATACAGTGTTTGTAATCCCTGAAATACGGTCTTTAACTCCTGAAGTCCGGCAGACATAATTTGTATGATCATATATGATGGGATTGATATAAAAATTAATCCTGTGACATTATAACTAGAAAATATAGAAGAAGCCGGTGGGCATGAACCTCACTTCTGGCTGACGCTGTTTAAGTGAAGAAAATATATTAGAGATGAAAACACAACCCTGATGCCGGATTGTACTTTATCAATGACGTATCTCGTTATCTAGATCGTTAAAATAGATACAATCCAAATTGGTGTATATTAATCTATAATAGGGTATAGATGTATGAGATAAGGCCGGCTCGAAATTAGTTTTTGATTCTAAATACTTGGACACGTGAGTTTCCTGTGTCAGTTACATACACATTTCCTGTTTTTGAGTCGACAGCGATATCTTCTGGTTTTGTAAACTGACCATCATCATCTCCTTCAGAACCCCATTTGGTTATGAACTTGCCGTTGTTGTTGAACTTCTGAACATTAGCTCCGTCTTTATCAATCAGGTAGACAAATCCGTTACTATCAACATCAATGCCAGGTGTAACTTTTGAAAATTGGCCAGCTCCTGACCCTTCCGTACCCCACTTAAACAAAAACACACCATCGCTATCAAATTCTTGAACACGAGAATTATCCATATCAGTCACAAAAACATTGTTTTGAGGGTCGATCGCCACACCATGTGGTGTATTGAACTGACCGTCTCCTGTGCCATTAGAGCCCCATTTTGTGATGAAGTAGCCATTGCTATCGAACTTGAGTACTGTGGATCCGTCTTTATCAGGAAGGTATACATTCCCAAAAGAGTCTATAGCAAGTTGATGAGGGTCCTTATAGGATTCCTTCCCACCGGTTTCCTCGTATGCCCATCTTGAAATAAACTTCCCATCAGCAGTAAATTTTTGTACTCGGTGATTATTGCCTAACTCAAGGGTATATACGAACTTTCCTGACGGATCAACCGTAACATCGTGCAAATTCTTGAATTGACCATTTTCTGAACCTTCAGTCCCCCATGTGGCTATAAATTGACCATCTGCAGAAAATTTCTGTACCCGATTGTTACCAGAGTCAGCTACATATACGAGACCATTATTAGAATCAACATCAATACTGTGCGGTCCTTTTAATTGACCATTTTCGCTGCCTTCAGAATCCCATTTGTCAATAAAGGAATATTCCTCAGGTTGTTCCTTTTGTTGAGCGGTAGCCAATGGCAGTACAAATAATAGTAGAGGACCAATGAAAATGAGTTCTCTTTTAACCAAGTAATTTTTCAATGAGTTGCTGCAGTTTAAATGCATTTCAGCTTCATTTGTAATAGGTGCTAGCAGGGCTTCTCAGGATTACGATGTCACTAGAGAAACTCTGTAATAACCATTTTCTATTCTCGATGCTTAAATTCTTGAATAGCATTCATTCTGCAGTACCACAATATCTCCTCATTTTATTTGAATACTCAATCCAAGAATAAGGCTTTGAGGGTTTACTCACTTCGATGACTGTCAAGAAAATTTCCAACTACCTCCCTTATGAATGCACAGAGGCAGAAGGATACAACTGAAAACTCAGGATTTAGATCTAGTATCTATCAGATATTCTATAAAAATGAATTCACTTTCTCATCCCGCTTTTATATCAATAGATCTTATTTCTAATGAGAGTGAAAAAAATGGCTCAGGACTTTGGAATACTAATACACGCCGGAGCTGGAAACCGGTCATTTGCTGATATAAATTCAGGTAGAACGGAGGAAATAAGGAAGTTATTGGAATTAACTGCCACTCAAAGTTATGATTTTCTAGCTAAAAGTAACACTGAAACAGAAAGTACTTGCGTATTAAATGCCGTTGAAACGGCAGTGGTGAGGATGGAAGATAGTGGCCTATTTGATGCTGGAATTAGCGGGTCATACCTCACATCTAGGGGTCAAGTGGAGATGGATGCAGCCATAATGAATGGTAAGGATCTCTCTGCCGGGTCAGTTGGAATGGTCAAGAATATAAAAAACCCCGTTAGGGTGGCAAGACTTGTTATGCAGCATACTAATCATGTAATGTTGGTTTCAAGAGGGGTCACAGAATTCGGGAAGCTCTTAAATCTCGAGTTCAAACGTAGCAGACCAACAACAACATCACTAGCAAAATATAATTTATATAAAAAAAATGAAAGTAGGATCATCCAGAAGGAATGGCCAAAAAATTCGAGATTGTATATGGCAGGTAATAAATTTGAGAGGCATTATGGAACCGTAGGTGCTGTCGCAATCGATAGAGCCGGAAATACGGCGTCTGCTGTCTCTACTGGAGGAAGATGGTTTAAGATGAGCGGGAGAATCGGGGACTCTGCGATAATCGGCTCAGGTCTCTACGCTGATAATGGATCAGGCGCAGCATGTGCCACAGGTATAGGGGAATTTATAATGAGGCTTTGTCTTGCAAAAGAGGCTTGCATATTCATGAGAAAATATAATGCAAAAATAGCGAGCAAGAAAGCAATCAGGCTACTATCATACAGGTTTGGAAGAAACAGTGGAGGAATAATCACGGTTGATAAATATGGACATTTCGGTATGGACATGAATACGCTTTCGATGCCAATAGCCATCTGCACAAATCACACTAGAAAGGCTCAAATTGCATTCAATAGAAGGAATGCCAAGAAATTATTATTGAACTAGCCTTGATCTACGCTTCTAAGCTTTTGGTATGTTACAGATAAAAATATGATTCCTTACTGCGTATACTTAGAGAATCTTTTATCATTAAGCGTGATCAGTGGGTCAACCGTCAAAGCATATTTATAGCAAGTACAGCGACGCAAATGGTTATACATAGAGAAGGCTGAAATTGTGTGAGTACTAATTCAAATAGGATATCGCCAGAGAGCGTAAATTCACTATTAGGCAAATTGAGGCTTCATGCATTGACTAAGGAAGAAGCCAAGGGATTTCTATCAATATTGGAAAATGAAGCGAAATTAGCAAGAGATGGAGACAGGAAAGAGTACGAGAAGATTGTGATTCAACTTATTAGAATAGTGAAGATGTTTTTGAATGGACGTATTGATCTTAATGACGTAAGCTTTGACGTCTTGAACGAATTAGATCAAAGTCATCCTAGATCATGAGACATAAAATCTTACGAGCCCATTTCCCAGTCATCACTTTGCAAGACTATATAAAGAAGGGTTACAATATCAGTTAGTTTGGTAAGACAAAAACAAGCTATTGGAATATTGGGTATGGTCTTTGCCGTAGCAGGTGGAATCGTTTGGTTCCTTCAAGCCAGAATTCCAGCTCTGATATTATGGGGGATTGCAATAATAATCATATTCAAATTGAAACGCAAGAACAGGACAAAATATTAACAATCTGATTAGATAAAGAGCTTTAATTATTTCGTGTTTTCATGGGATCACCCACACAATTCAGCATACTGGGCTGGACTTCAGCTTAAGTCAATGGTTTACTAACGATGAACCATTTCTACTGCTCGATGAAGTGATTGCTATGGTTTATTTTCAAATTCTATTGAGGAGTGGAGTTCCCAAGAATGTCATTTCTGTTGTCGATATGTAATGTTAGGTTTTGGAAATTTCATATTATATCTTTATACCCCAAGGATATCCAATCGCCTTAAGGCCGAAATCCTACTACTTTCCGCATCATCAATGTCCGCGAACCTGTAGACAATATGCTATCCGTTACAAAAACATAATAATCAAATTGCTAATAATATACAAGGACAGATTTAATATGTACAAATAAGGGTTCTACCGATAGGCTTGCAGAAGCTTCTCATACGTGCACCACAAGAGGTCGCATACAAGCTAGAAGAAAAGCTGAGACATCACTACGATGTTAAGATCTACGCACTCGATGACAATATTGTTAATGTAGTGTGTGAAATATTAGCGAAAGTACGAAGGAAATGGATAATAATATGTAGGTTTGCTCCATATGAAAATCTGGATGATATTCTGACAATGTTTAGAGTCAACTTCGAGCTTAAAGCAAAAAGATCATGAACAAATTTTCTCGTCGCCAAGGACAGTCATTTTATTCTCTCTATTATGTGTGCTGAATGGAAAAATAGGTAATGAAGGCTTCTGATATAGCATTTCTTGACCAAATCGGAGTGAAGCTTATCTATTCCATTTGCCAATGTTGGTCGGTGTTGAATCCTCCATCATCAATCATATTTATCCCCCCAATCATTTTCGATCGTATGTCCTGATTTTTTATAGGCAACCCTATTGGTAACGGCCATGATAATTACAAGCACTCCAATTTGAAGCAAAAATGTTCCTGGTACAGTTAATATAGTTAGAAAACCAGTTGTGATCACTTTAGTACAATCCTCTCCCCTTAGATTGTTTGATAGATTACCCAGACTACGTCCTTGGGTAGACTGAATGTCACACAATTGATCAACTATAAGAGGAACAAAAACAGGCACTACCAGAACAGTAATGACACCTATCATACAGACAATATATCCTGTTTTAAGAGCTGAAATCAATCACTTAACCTATTTCGACAATTTTCGGGTATATTAATCAAATAAGGACTTGTCGTCAAAAAAAAGTCGGTATGAACAGTTAGAATTGAAATTGTAGATCCTTTATCTTTATTCGTAGCCGTAACCTGTTGGAAAAACTGTTTCTTCGCTTAACATCAAATGCTTCTAAATTATGATTGGGTTTCAAAAGGCATAAATGGTCATTGCGCACCGTGAAAACGGTGAAGGACGTAGTTGAGAAAGCAGCTCTTGCGGAAATAGTTCTTTGTTCATTATTGATATCATCATTTATGTTTATACTCATATTATCCAATTTGCCGGCCACTCAGGGTCAAAGTATGCAATCTTTGACGTCAACCAATAAATCTAGTGTTTACTCATCGTACAAGAATCGCCATTATGGATTTGAACTGAGTTATCCGTCGAAGTGGCAGAAAACGGAATTTGATGAAGGTATAGAGAGAAATGGACGGAAAATAGTTGCGAATTTTCTTTCCTCACCTGAAGGCGGTTCTGATAAATTTCGAGCCTATATCATGATTGAGGTCTCAGATTTCCAGCCTAACGAGCTGCTTTCAGAATATGTTAAGCAGCATATAGGTGACTACGAGAAAATGTACCCAGGATTCAAACTTGTTGAATCCCTCTCCTCATTATCAAATATTCCTAGTAACAGAAGTATTAGCGGGCAAGATAATGTTTTCCCCAAGTCCAAGATCGTCTTTACATATGATGACCCCATAGCGGGAACAGTCAAAATTTTGGAACTATATTATCAAGATAAAGACCAATTGTACATTTGGTCGCTACATTCAGATGCAACAAACTACGGAACATACATTCCAGTTATGCAAAAAATGGTAGGCTCATTTCGTCCCGGCTAAAGTGTAAGTTTTGCACATTTGCATATGTAAATCATTTTTAGGTTAAAAAATTAAAATCTCGAGGAAAAAGAATTATCTATTGATCTATTAGGTACATTAGGTACACAAAAACGCTTTGAATTTGTTAGCTTTAATCCTGAGATCCCTATTTGAGTAACGGTCATATTTTTTCTTGAGCATATCTAGCAAATAATTTAAGGAATTTTAGTGAATAGATCCCGATTTGGTCCTTTCAGAATGGTCAAGCAAAATGGTCAAAAAATTAAGCATTTTGGGCTTCTGAGTGATTATTGGGTGAACATCAGATAGGACTAAGGATAGATGAATTTAGGCTTGAGGATATGTATGTATGGCACGAAATGATTCTATCTTTCTGTTCTAATATTAGGAGTCAATTCATCTATTTTGCTGGATAATAGTAAAAGTTGCATTCCTTTGTTTGTTGTCCTATAGGCCCTTTCCCCTTCCTGATATTCAATCAAGTCGTTCTCTTGCAAAATTGTCAAGTATTCTTTCAACTGTTGATATGAGAGAAATGCGCTATACATTATCTTGGTCTTCGTTACTGCTCCCCCATTTGCCGACTCCAATATCATTCTAATTATGTCTGATCTGCTTCTGTTTTTCATTTAGCACAAGTTATAAGGTGACACATCTATTTATGTAATTCATCCACTAGGTTATAGAACTATGTTTGCTATCAGTAGATTGGTATTTTGACCAATTCACAATATTGTTCGCATCTAGGGGCCAATCTCCAATCTGAAAATCGCGTTGGGAGAAACAAAATTTCATCACATATTTGCCATCATTTGATACGACTTTTTGTAAATTTCCGGTAACTTATCCACGTTCAATATTCTAAAACAAATTTAATGTTCTCTGCCGGAGATTACATTGTTTATATCCCACTGCTGTCGGCCTTTTTGATTTCTATAATGACTCTGTCCCCGACCTTTAGTTGCATATCTTCATACTCTCTCATACTAAGCTTAATTGTAGGAGAGTCTCCGGATGACAATCCCCCTGCACCACCCCCACTAAACATGTTAGACATAGCCTTGGGTAAATTTTTCATCAAGTCTTCAGGAGATGTAAAGGCGCCTATGCCAATCCCGAACGGACTTTGAGGAAAGCCCTTTCCGACGCCTCCACTGGTTGGAGGTGACCTTGTAATGCCCGGATTAGTAAATGAGACATAAACGTAAGGACTCCCATCTTGAGAGGCCTCGATTTTTGAAACTATATACTCTTCTTTCATTGGTCATCTAATTCTTGTAAACAAGAAACTTATAATCCTTCAGAATTGAACTGTAATGGACGTGGGACAGTCCGGCAAAACCAAGTGTATCCCCTCTCTGAAGTTAGAAGTTATTGACCGGCTGCCAGGTTTCCTGCCGTTCGGTTCGGAGCTGCACCGATACCTGTTGAATTCGCAGCTTGAGTCGATTGTTGTTCATCTGCTTCGGCTCCTGTAGGAATCTCTATAAAAGGTGTAACTCCTTGTCCACCGTTACCCGCCCCTCCGGTGACCAAAGGTAATTTACCATCCCACTTGGTCGCTTTCAGCCAATCCAGATAAGTAGGATTATTCTTTAGTTGTTCGTCTATTATTGTTATTGCTTGTGCCTCACCCTCAGCTTGAAGGACATTGGACTGTTTAATCCCTTCTGCTCTAGCTATGTTAGCTTTTTGTTCCCCAATTGCCTGAGCTTCATTTTGTTGTGCCTCTATCTGTATTCTCCTCAATTCATTCTGAGCTTGTAACGCTCTCTGCTGTGCTTCCACTTTAGCCTCTACTGCCGAAGTAAACTGCTGAGAGAACGCAAACTCTGTTATGGATAAAGCATCTACAATGATATTGTATGGAGCAAGTCTTGCTCGTACCTGTTCCTCAATTTGATTTTTTACTGTTTCTCTATTTGTAATCAATTCTTCAGCATTGAATCTAGCAGTCACTTGTTTTACGGATTCTTGAATAGCTGGTACTATAACACGATTAGCGTAATCATATCCCAGCTGCCTATAAACGACCTGTGCTTTGTCGGGATTTATGTGATAATTTAGGGCTACTTGAGTGCTTACGTCCTGTAAGTCCTTTGAAGCAGACGTAGCACTTTCCACAATCTTTTGAGTCCTGACCTCCATTTGGATTACATTATCACGAAATGGTACCACAAAGTGTAAACCTTCGTCTAGCGCCATGCTCGTATCAACAGCTCCAAAGTGCAGCAATATGCCTCTATTGCCAGCATCCACTATTCTAACACTTGAAAAAGCTATTACTGAAATAATTATAATACCCACAATAACAGGGACGACAATTCTTATTATCGGTCTAGAAGAGCCTGATCCTTCAAGTGGCTCACCTTCTGGGGTTACTCTCCTTCTGCCGTAAGGGTTGCCTCCGCCACGCCGCTTAAAAGGATTTTCCATCAATAGTTTATTACATTAGCCATTTTTAAGTTTTCACGATATCAAGATGACACCTATTATGGTTTCAATGACCTAGATAAGGACTCGGACTTTAATATTACATACGTCTAAATCTTGGATAGATGGACGTGAACGCAGCATGACCAACGATGGAAGAGTATTACTAATACAAGGTTATTGGTGTAACACATTTATGATTTGACTGGCTAGGGCCAACATCTCAGTGATATAGATAAACAGGAAGAGAAACCAAACTGGTTTTATCCTCACAATCGGGATCAAAAGAACAACGAGGATATATCGTGGTGAACGACAAAACATAGAACACAAATATTTCTTGCTACTCGTTATGACGATAAGGTCATAGTAGTGGAGACACAGGCGAGGCTCATAGTCTTGAGGAATTTTTTCTGGGAAATTGATAGATATCTGTTAACACAGAATACGGGCTCAAACTGCATATTTCGGTACGGTTAATGGTGTCTTGGCGGTTAGCATTCTTTGGATAAGGACATTTGCGTTACCTCATATGGCTAACTCGATATTAGCCTATTTTTGGCTAACAAAAATCTAAGGCAGGTTCATTTAGCGTTGGTTTGTTCTTCGTTGTTCTTGGGAATAGTAAAACCAAAAGTAGCACCCACTTTATCTGAATTGTTTTCTGCCCAGATTTTACCATCATGGGCCTCCACAATACTTTTCGATAGGTAAAGCCCGAGTCCTGTTCCAGCATCAGAAGTCGTGGCGAATTTTGTAAAAAGCCTTGTTACGATCTCCGAACTTATACCTGCTCCAGTGTCTTTCACAGAAACGGTGACCAGACTATTTTTTTCGTCCTTCACATTTATCGATATGGTTCCTTCCTTAGTGAATTTGATAGCATTATTTAGCAGGTTTGCAATAACCTGGTACAATCTCGTTTTATCTGCCCAGACACAGATAGGATTCTTTGGTTGATTGAATACGATTCTTAACTTACCTGGGTTATTGATTTGATCCCTCAGGTCATCTATAACATTTGATATTTTTTGGCTGACATCAACTTCTTCTTTATGTAGTAAAAGGGTATGACTTTCGATCCTCGTTACATCCAGAATCTCCTCTGTAAGATGCTGTAGTCTTTTCGCATTTCTATTTATTGCTGTAATTAGGTCGAAGTAGTCTTTGATATTTCCTTTTTTATACAGAAGTACTTCTGATAGTCCAAGTATGGGCTGTACTGGGGTGCGTAGTTCGTGAGCTGCTACATTGATAAATTCCTTCTGCATTTTATCGTGTATTTTCAGCTTTTCATATAACTCCGTTTGTTTCCAGAAGGTTTCAAAGATAGAGACATACGATGAAACCGTTGATTTGCTATTCGAGTAAGTAGATAAGCCGGCTGCCTCGTATGAAATATCTTTTGTATCATCCTTGAGTTCGACTATAGTACATTCTTTTCTATCTGCTAATACTATTGTAACCCTGGGATGCAAACCCTTCTCCATGGATCTGACGTCTACCTGAGGACATTGAATTTTGACATCATCCAAGATTGAATGGAGTCTCTCCCCATTCTCATTTTCAGCTGGTACCAATAGCCTTACTATTGCACCTTGTTGTTCCGATGCGTTTCTTAGTAATCGTAATCCTCCCATTTGCACCTGGCGGCGCAATGCATTAGCAGATGAAACCAGTATTGATACCTCATTTCTTGCAGCGCTTATAATGCTATGAGCTTTTGCTATTCCTGCCCTTGGATTAAGAATAACCTCTATATCTGCAAAATCTACGCCTCCCTCAACATCTTCTATTATAGCATCAGCATCAATCCCATTAATCCATAATTCTTCAAAAATTGAGGCAAAATGTCTCATATAAAGGGGTTCATTACTTATCAAAAGACTCTGTATCCTTTTACCTCCTTCCATTTTCTCTATTGTTGCAGCCATTTCCTTGTCAGAGACACCAAAGCTCATTGGCGGCAAATTCCTTACATGCCTTACTTGCATCCCTGAATTCAAATATGCCTTTACTACCCCAAGGTTTTCCTCATTCACGGTTGTTACATATCTTATTCCCTTATGTTCTCGTCTTTTCTGCTTAGCCATTAAATTTTTCTTTATATCGAAAAAATAGTCATGGCTATATTGCATTCCTCCAGGGGTCAAGCAAGTTGTTAGTTCGCTTGATTCTGCGGTTATTCGGGAAAGTTGCTTGACTATTTCATCAGGATTATTTTCAATTATTCTAGTTTCATAACTTATTTTTCCTTCTTCAATTTCTCTTATCTTCTTTTCAGCTGGAACTGCCAAGTTCCACAATGTATCAAAAATGTACTGTCCTTGTTCTACGACTTCTCTCACATTACTGTATATAACCTGGGTCAGTGGTTTTGCTTCCTGCAGCACAGTTGTAGCCATATATTCAGACTCATTTATTGCGATACCTCCTTTTACACCGTCTAAATGACGGAGCTCGTCAACTATTTTGATCAACTCCTTGCAATACTTCACATTATCCTTTGTTATTTCTGTAAAGGCCCTAATTTTTCCGCCTCTCCTTCTTATCTCAATATATCCATCTCGGTATTCCCTTACGTCAACCACTATAGAAGGGGCACGATGATCAAAAAATATGTCCATCCTTTGTTTTACATTGGACATAAAATAAATGCCTCTGCCCACAGCCTTTTCGACTCCATATAAAATCTCAGACTTGTTCAAATGGGAACTAGGCGGTAGCGGCGGAGTTGTTGTCACTAAATTTCTAGATACATTTGCCATTTATAAATAGATTCCAATGAATTACAATTTTTGTTATCATGTAAGGTAAACTGAGCATAAATCAGTGGAGATAGGAATCAAGATGAAAGCTGGAAGAGCGTGTAATTAAAGTTGGAAGAACAGAGTAATTAATAGATTATACGGGGTAAAAGCTACGTAAACCTAGTTTAGTTGTATCACCTGTACTACGTCAATATTTCTTTTGTTGGTAATATCAAACGTAATGCAACCTCGATTGGTGATTAACCGGGGACTAGAAGTGAAAAGGTAACTGTAGTATGGTTCTCTTTCAATAGGAAGGGATCCGATTTTTTCTATTGCCTTACATTGAACTCCGTTCTTGAGAATGTCCTGGGCTAGCCTTGCATTGGGAGCGGTCGGTTCGTTTTCTCTTAGAATCATTTCGGGGGATAGCACGGAATCATCATGAATACCTGTACTATGCTCTTCATTTGTTGCTTGGTCCTCCACAGTATCAAGCTTTTCTTTATTACCTTTCTTCGCCCTCTTAAAGATATTAGAAAAGTCTTTTATCAAATGTACAATTTGGATTAACAGAGTTCATTGTATTTTAGCCTTTTGCTGCACAGATTGTATGCAATTTGATTTTCAGACATGATTTACTACTTCATTCTGACAATCTTAGTAGTAATATTTTCTGATCTCTTACTACCGCGAAAGCTACAGGTCTAAACCCTGAAATTTTTCTACATCATAATGTACTTCGTTGAATATGATTCCTTCCTTCCATAAACCCATTAACATATCCTGTTTCTAGGGTTAGGAGTGAATAGAGAATATTGGATATATGAGTCTGTATTATGGATCGTAGAACCGAATTATTCTCTTCCATATTTGTATCAGTAGTATATTCGATATCAGTATTGTTTTCACGAGCTATTTTTAGCTTGAATGTTTCGGAAATCTCGATTTGGCTCCCTTGTACCCTTGTGGAGAACTTCAACTCGTTATTTGCCTTATCAGTTTTTATTTTTCTTGTAACACCAATAAAGAACTCTGGAAAAAGCTCTTCTAGTCTTGTGTCCTTTAAGGCGCGATAGGCTATCTTAGACGGGACACGTAATGTAATATTTTTTGATATTGCAAACATCCACTTGCAACCCTATTGTATCAGCTAGTCATGAGTAATATTATGATAACTGTAATATGTATCTCTACCCAAAGACCTTGCAGAATTTAGCACATGTGATTTATAACCTGCTGATTGAAAATTTAATGTCGGCATGATAATTGCTTACAAAATTTTCCAAATTCTAGTGTACGATATTGAAGGTGATTCTATTCTTTTTTTTGGGAAGGGACTGATATGAGTAGTCCTTATCTAATAAATACACTTACCAACCGGACATCCAGATCGGCTAGAGGTTCAGTACAAGTTGCAAATATGATAATAGACGGATTGAGAACACCTGACTTCGTTAGTGCAGGCACAGTTCCCATAAAAGACTGATGAATAATACGATTCTATTTGTAGATTGCTTAGTCAAATTTGGTCCTGCTGAAATAGTGATAGCTTGTTTTCCAACATACCGCTTTTTCGATGACATTGACAAAGCAAGAAAAGGAGTTTGAAAATTTGAGTTTAGCAAAAAAAGAGGGCTTTAGCATCCTAATACTAATACTGTCGGCAATAACTGTAGCTTACATAGTATTCCCACTTGTTACTATACTAACTTTTGTCGAACCTGTGAAACTATTCGATTCAGTCACAAGGCCAGAGCTCTGGAATGCCTTCGTACTCAGTCTAGTCTCGGCTTCAATTTCAACCTCGCTACTTGCTCTATTCGGAATTCCACTGGCATATTTCCTAGCAAGATACAGGGGATTCCGTGGAAAGTTTGTGATCAGAGTTATAGTCATTCTTCCTCTTGTTCTTCCACCACTTGCCAGTGGTGTTCTCTTGTTGGGTTTGTATGGTCCAAATTCTGCATTAGTGCAATATTTTCCTGGGGTTGAATTTACCCAATCCATTCTTGGAGTTATTTTAGCTCAAATTTATGTTGCATCTCCATTTATGATTCTTGCAAGCCAGGCAGCATTTGAATCGGTCGACGAGTCATATGAAAAGATCTCAAGATCACTGGGTAAATCTAGACTAGAAACTTTTTTCAGAATCTCAATTCCACTAGCTAAGACTGGAATAATAATTGGTACTATCATGTCATGGGTTAGAGCTGCCGGGGAGTTAGGGGCGACTATGATGATGGCATACAACCCTCATACAATATCTATTCAGATCTTTGAAGATAACGCAATTGGAGGGTTGAGACAAGCTATGTCTGGGATCATATTAGTTGTATTGTTAGCTATCTTAGTGATAGCTGTATTTTACATTACAAGCAGTAAAGGTCCACGAATAATCACTTTTGGCAGATCAAAAAATAATTAATAGTTAGTATTCGGCAACCGCTATCCACTCTCCTTAAACAATGAGTATCATCTGAAAGTTGAAAAACCATCAGCCCAGATGATGGAGGGCTCTAGGCATAGGCAGTCTGTCACAAGAGCAATACCCATTACATATTGTAAATTTAATGCAGGTTTTTGGGAATTTTGCAGAATCCCATTTAAGATCGTCAGGTTTTCAGCCTATCTAGCTGTGCGTTCAACCTTAAGCTGGTTCAACCATTCTATACATTGATCAATACTCATTACTAATACTCCTATACTCTTTAGCTCGTGCAATCCAGCGTCGTAAACAGCGGACGTACCATCCCTAATCAAAACAGATCTAAAGTCTCGTTCACTTGCTTCATAAATAGTTGTTCGAGGACAGTTAGGAAAGTTACAACCACAAACTAACACTGTATTAACTCCTAGATCATGTAGGTGTTTTTCCAACAAGGTATTATAGAACGCTCCCCACCTTGGCTTGTACATTATCCATTCCATAGGTCCTATTTGTTGAAGACTACCAGAAAGCAGCAAATCTGAATCTAGATTGATTGAGGAAGAGGGTTTGAGGTCGTCTAACAGCTCTGCCCCAATGCTCCCAGGCAAGACAATTTGCTTTCCAAGCTCTACCTCTTTTTTGCGACATAAATCAGCATTAGAGCCATCTGCACGATAGAGTCTTACCACATGAATAATTGGATGGCACAGTTTTCTGCATACCCGAATTAGCGGTTTAATGCGATGCGCTGCTTGAAGAGTACCAAGTATTTCAGTGGGGGATTCTCTTAAGGCAAAATCCTGTTGAACATCTATAATAATGAGTGCGGAATGCCTTCTATCAGGATTAGTATAATTATCATATTTCAAGATTTAGTTTTATGTGCTTGAATCTAATATGAAGTAATACTAAGCCGCTAATCCTTGAACCACAATCTGTGAAAGACACTAACACTAGTGATATACCCTTGGTTTGGTTTAAATAAGATGTGGTGGTCCATTGGATATCTATGGCAAACTATGAAGCGTTAAGAGAAAGTTTAAACAAGAACGGAGAAGTTATGATTCGATTGGATACAGGAGAATCAATCGAGCTACACATTCATAATGTAAAATTTGTTGATAGGACAAAGGAAATAATGGTAGATTCCGGCACTCAAATAACATGGATAGGTGCTGATAGGGTATCATATTATTGGATCCACAAGGAAGGCTTTGAAAAGGAGTAACATACTAGCCAAAGAATCAGGTTTTTACAGTTCTTTACTTGGCTGAGATGGAAAACCTTGCTGTCCTAGTAGTAGGTTATGATAATAACAAGATATCGAAAGAATCCTGCATAATTAGAAGCACTTTGAATAGATGGAATAGCAATAGGGCTGATTAGTTCTATTCCGTACACTGTGAAAGCAGGTATGAAAAGACTTAGTCTAACTAACTATCGACACTTTGGTTTCTGATGTACTTTTTGCTTTTTACCTTTCTCTGGTTTGATTAACAGATGTTATCATTTACTATGGTTCCTAAAAATGGGACCGTTTGCCATTAGATATTGCCTACATAGTTATATGATCTTGGTTCATTAAAGATACAAAACACCCCAGAACCTATTGTCGCTGCGGAAGTATCATTTGGAGATAAAGCGGAGTTCTCCTAGCAGTGACTGTCATTTCCTATCATATCCACGATGTAAGCACGTGAAGTCTCTGCAATAATAACAGAACCCACATTTCCTGCAGATAGGATCGGAAAGAGTTGGATTAAATTCAAAGTAGCAATTCATGCACTTCATTCACTATTAAATGTGTATAGAGTCAATTAATGAGTACTACTTTAACAATTTCTTTCACATGTTCTAACAAAATCTTCACTGATTCTACTCTTCCTTTAATGAAATTCTGAAAGCGCGTTCTGTCACCAAGTTATTTAGTGATCTCGACATCCGTGATGTGGCATTCAAGGAAGCTCTCTTTTAACAGATATTATTAATAAATCAGTAAATGAGTATTGAATGAAATTGTTTCATACCAAAGTCTTTTACTTTTCAGCAGATACAAAATCTAGTGCTAAAGTCAAACCTAAAACTATCATAGAATAGGTCGACAACAGTTTAATCAATATGCTACAATTAGCACAACGAGTAAAATATGGATAGAAAAGAAGCAACAACGATAGCCATGATTACAACAACATTACTGGCTACAATTCTGACAATGACATCTTCAACATCAGCATTTGCGTTAGGGCACTGGAATTTGGATGAGGATTTTGTTCCATCTACAGGAATGGCAAATTCTGATACTGAAAGCACCGACGATGAAGAGGCAGGCAGTGATGAAGACAGCGAAACCGCAAACACTGACGATGAAGAGCGTGAAAACTCTGGCGATACTGATAATCCAGATGGGAATGAAGACCCGTCACACGTGGCTTACGAAGACTTGCAAGCATGTCTTTCCGATAGTAGCGCCGAAGGATCTCCTTCAGAACAAGAAGTGCAAGACTGCATTGATTCAAGCTACGGCGGAAATGATGGCGCTGAAAATGATCCAACTGCTGAAAATGATCCCAGTGATGGTACAGACGAGGTTGAAGAAAGCGGAGATGGAGTTACCGAGGAAGTTTCCTCAGACGATTCGTTCGACGATGAGGAGAACTAAGACAACGAGAAAAAAGACAGACGCAGAGAATGCTAGGGCTTTAAGAATTTAGCCTAATCATCATTCTTCTTTCTTTTTTAGTAATAGCTTGGAATACGGCTACCATTCCGATGGATCTTGTTTAATTTTAAGTCATGGGATTCAGAATAGATTAACCTTCGATAGCCACAATGACCGTCTACCTCTTTTTCTAACTCCGTGGTAGGCCATCCTACTTACTCAGGAACCTGGATATATTTCATTGACTGATTGTGTTATTCACCTGCTTTCACATCTAAGAATGTGGCATTAGTGGACCCAATGTAGATCACAGTTATGATCCGTCATACTCTTCTATTATGCTGATTATTGAAACGACATTTGGACGACTGGATGATAAAAACTATACAAGAGAGGTAAGGCAGGAAAAATACATCTCCTACTTCTTGATCACTCTACTCTTATTTTGTCTTTATATTTTCCTGACCAAAAGTTTGAAAATGCATCTACCCAAAACTCAGTGACCTTCGATGTGTTTCTAATATATTCAGTGTACATCATACTCCAGGCATTCATATATTCGTACCATGATTTCATATAAGAAGTAAATAGTTCAGAAGGGTAGCTCAATGCACTTTCTTCTCTGTTTTCGCTCAATTCTTTTATTCACCTCTCATCTGCTAGATATTGTCCTTATTAAACTATTAAACTACCTGATTTCTGTATTGATTTTTTACTTGACGAGGGCACAGAGACCATTCCCTTACATTCGTATCGAGGTATTGATGGCATTCCTGTCCTATGATGTAGGGATTTGTCTACCTAATTGTAATTTTGGTGAAGGTATTAATAGGCAAATCGGCGATGCTGGAACATTCTGGATAGAATATCTTAGCTAATATTTCTATCCCGGTGACTGTTCTTGGTCCCGGCTTGCTAAAATATGAATTTGCATCAACTGCATAAACTTCATCTCTTTGTACTGCCTGCAATGACTTCCATTTATCACTCTTTTCTAATGCTTTGACTTCTTTGGATGTTCTCTTTAAGTCAAATCCACATGGCATCAGAATTATTTTATCTGGGTTATATTCCAAAATCTCATCAATGTACAGGCGTCGTGATGGTTGTCCAACAGTAGATAGACCATTAGTCCCTCCTGCGATTTCTACCATCTGCGGAATCCAATGACCAGCAGTAAATAAAGGATCAATCCATTCAATACAAACTATCCTTGGCCTAATATTATTTGCATTGTCTATATTGTTACTGTTTGCGCTTTTTCTTTTTATTATTTCTCCAATTGACCTTCTTACAGTATCGATTCGGTTTTGTAATGATACTACTAACTTACGACCTTCACTCACTCTCCCTATTTTTTCTGCGATGTCCATTATGCTTATCAGGATGTCATTTAGATCATGAGGATCAAGGACGAGTAATTCTGGTTCATATCCTAAAACGGAACTTGCACGATCTAGTTCTTTGGTAAAAGGCGCACATACTTCGCAGACACCTTGAGCTATGATAAGATCTGGTTTTGCATTTCTTAAATTTTGATCATTTATTACATATATGTTCCCTCCTGTTTTCATCAATCCTCCTATTTTATCATCAATTTCTCTGCTAGTTAGTCTGGTTGCATCAAATGAAGAGTTTATTACTTTTGGCTTTCTCTTAGCATCATCAGGATATTTACATTCATGTGTCACCCCTGTTACTTGGTCTCCTGCACCGATCGCGTATAACATTTCAGTGGAGCTTGGTAAAAATGACACAATTCGACTATTATATTGTCCTTTGCTTTGGTCTGCTGTTGACACACAATATTTAAGGTAAGAAGAATTTAAAAATATTCTGAGGACGTCAAATAGTACCCTTATTAGAACTCGTTAAAAGGAGTCCTCCTACAGAAAGCGGTTTACCATACGGTGTCAGTAAGGTTAGGATTGTACGGGTAAGAGATGGAATATCATTTGACATCATCTGTACTCATCTCCACAGTCTCCTATCATTTCAAACAAGTTATTTGACTTTACACATATGGCATCTATTGCATCACGGTCTGAGTTATCCAACTTGAAATTGAATACCTGCGAGTTACTAGCTATGTGATCAACTATTCCAAGTCTGACGCCAATTATAACACCTGCTACGGCAGCCTTGGCAAGGATATAACCTGCCGCTACATTTGCAATTGTCACGTCGTTCTTTTGAGCAATTCCTTTTAGAGTTGATAAAAGTTCTTGGAACAAACTCCAGCCTCCCCATGCATCAACCATCCTCGTGTATTTTCGCAAGCTAACTGTGTTTAATTCAGCATTAGATGGCTGAGGTCTCCCTAGGTATCGCTCAGACATCAACCCTCCACAGATGCTACCATAGCAAAGAAGACTGATATTATGTCGAAGGCAAAACGGTATCATCTTTACCTCTGGTCTGCGATCAATAATAGAATACTGGACTTGGTTTGAGACAATTTTTAGATCCGAATCTATCATGATTTGCAATCTTTCTGTATCAAAATTTGTAATACCGATATGCTTGATTTTTCCTTCATCCTTGAGCTCTGATAAATATTTGAGTGCGTCCATGTAATACGGATTATTATAGTCCCACCAGTGGAATTGTAGTAAATCCAGCATACCAACGTCCATCCTATGAAGTGACCTATCTATACTTTCATTAACGATAGGGCGTGTAATTCTACCTGGCTGTGGCACCCATTTAGTAAACGCCCGAATTCTTTCGAGTTCTTCTTGTCCCTTTGTTGCTGATAATCTTCGCCTGTATTGACCAATAAAGTCTTCTGCAGGCCCATAAATATCTGCCAAGTCCCATGTTGTAAAACCAGCTTCATGATATCTTATCATGTCTGTCATCGCTAACTCGTGATCGATGTATCCGTGTCCTCCTGCTACTTGCCACATACCATTGATTACTCTACCCGTTGACAAATCCGGAGCTAGTTTATAATGTTCGATCTGGTTCAATGGTTCAATCCTTGGTTAATCTAGAAAAAGCCAACCTAATATTTATGATCTCAATCTACTTTTGCTAACAATGGATGGATCTTCTCATCACAATAAGATCAGAGACGCAATATTACAATCGATCTTGGACCATTCAAAAAAGTAGGTTTACAAATTATTCCAATTAAACAAGTACTAATTCAACATTCCTGCAATGGTCTTGATGTACGTACTTATACACTGCCCACCTATTTAGCACCAGTTCGGTTCCATCTATACCAATACTCGATAGCTCCTTCGATAGCTCATTTGAAAATGCATAGATCTCATTAATGGTAGCGATTTTATTTGGTAGAGAATATCAAGCATTCTGCTAGTCTATGTCACAAATAAAGACCATTGCAGAAATAATCATTTTTGTAATAATAGTCTGCAGCACATTATTGTCAATCTCGGCTTACCATCAGGAGGACAAAAAAGTCGCTAACGCATATATGGATAGAAAATATACTGAAAGTAGATCTCCTTCCTCCTCTGGACCCACCTTAACAGATCCCAATCTAAAGGCGGAGGTGGTCTTTAGTGGACTTACTTATTCTACTGATATTGCATTCTTGGGGAAAAATGATATTTTGGTTATAGAAAAAGACTCTGGGATCGTAAGAAGAATAATAAACAATACAATGTTACCAGAACCACTGCTGGATGTTAATGTCGCGACGTTTGGCCATAGAGGTATGCTAGGTATTGCAGTTAGTAATATAGCCCATCCTCCTTTGCCTTCTTTGTCTAGCCAATTTCTCAACAACCAGGCCAAAAATGATAGTAATAAAACATCAGTAACCGCTTCCAGCTCCCCTAGGTATGTTTTCTTGTATTATACTGCAATTGAAGGAAGAGATGGTGATGATATTGTCCAAGGAAGACAGCCTCTAGGAAACGTTGTTTACCGGTATGAACTTGCAGATAATAGGCTGATCAAGCCAAAATTATTGTTAACTCTCCCTGCGACACCCGGGGCCATAGGAAATGGTGGTAAAATTCTCGTTAGTCCCTATGATAACAATTTGTATATCACTATTGGCGGTGTAGGGATTGATGGCCATAAAACCAAGGCTCAGAATGTTAGGAATGGTGTGGAGCCGGATGGAACAAGCGGCATACTGGTTATTACCCAAGATGGACAACAAGTAACACAAAACGGTATTCTTGGAAGTCAAGACCCTTTAGTTAAATACTACGCCTATGGGATCTGGAATAGTTTTGGAATAGATTTTGATCCTTTAACAGGCAAGCTATGGGACACGGAGAATGGCGTTATATTCGGTGACGAAATTAATTTGGTTGAACCCGGCTTTAATAGCGGTTGGAATAAGATTGATGGCATTTGGTTAAGGGGATATGCAGTTGAAAATACGGAAGCACATGAAGCTCCAAATCAAACCGATGACCTCCTTGTTGATTTCAATGGAAAAGGCAAATACAGCCCACCCGAATTTACCTGGTTTGACGACGTTGGACCTACTGCAATCAGATTTTTTGATTCTGATAGGATGGGTAAGCTTTACGAGGACGATGTGTTTGTAGGCGACATTCTGAATGGTAATATTTATCATTTTAAATTGAATACACAACGAACTGAATTGCTTACAGAAGGTAAAGGCCCTCTATCGGATAATGTTGTAAATAGTAACGAAGACACAAGTGATATAATATTTGGCAAGGGATTTGGAGGCATAACTGATATAGAGGTGGGCCCTCAAGACGGCTATCTATATGTACTTACTTTCAATGATACCCAAGGAACAATTATTAGAATAACTGCTAATAGTACCGCCACCACCTAAGTCAGGTACCTCGCAAAAATGATTCAAAAACATGACAACATCAATGTATTACGAATGAATAGCCTTGCTTAAGGGAAGCTGTGTAGAATTAACTCAGTGTCAGATATCATACCCTACGAGACGGATCAAGATCCACTAGTTGATTTGGTACGATCTACTCCACATATGGATTTAAATGCAAATCTCAGGTTCAGCTAGGCGCTAATTTTAGGCGATAAAGCATGGAATAAACTTCTATGACAACCAACTATTATCTAACTGCCCTTGTTTGTTTCAAAAACCTGAATATTTTGATCTCATTCTTTCTGTATATCAATATATGCAAAGTATTAGAGGGCAAATTCTAATTTGCGGCCTGACTATAGCGCTCGTTCTATTTTCCTTGTTTAATGCTCATAGAATATCCCCATCAACATCCTATGATCTAGATCAAATCGAATTAACTAATAATTATTTTAACCAGTTTTTTTCAGTATTCCTTCTTGGCCTACTATTGCTATGTTATATAAAGAGAAGAAAGAGAACAAGACTCGTTCTAAGCCTTTTCCTCGGTCTCGTAAGCTATTTCTGTTGGTTTTCGGCAGGTGGGTTGTGGACCAATTATAATATAGGTATTCACGAGCAGAGATTTATCGCACTAATTATTTTGGGTTTTGGTTTCTGGATATTGATTTCAAAATCTATTAAGGAGAAGCGAAGGCCCTTTTCAGCTATTGTTCGAAGAGAAGTTATTCAAAAGCAAAAGGGGAAGTGCGCTGCCTGCAAACGAAAACTTGCCGCTTATGGACTAGATTTGGATCATAAAAATGGTGATAGGTCTAACAATAAACCTTCCAATTGTCAGGTGCTTTGCGTTCCATGCCATAGACGAAAACATGCAAAATAGTAGTCCTACTTTAACCGCAGTATAAGATTGTTCAATTAAATTTCGATTTGAAATAGAAGACGGGAATCAATAATATATTATCTGAGATCATTTTTTAATGCCGGTTTCCGACGGACTGTCGTAATTGACAATATATCATCAAATACATTTCATTCTAGTATACAACTTTTAAGGGCGGGAACTAATTTTCATATGGGTCTGGACGCAGAGACATGATTGAAATTGTTGGAAATATGCAATTAACCGATAAGAAAAAAAGTATCAGACTTGTAAAAGGGGACATAACTGAAAGAGCGGTTGATGCTATTGTTAATGCGGCTAATTCATATCTAAAACATGGGGGAGGAGTGGCGGGAGCCATCGTGAGAAAAGGTGGAGGAATAATTCAGAAGGAGAGCGATAAAATAGGTTTTGTTCCTGTTGGCTCCTCTGTAATTACGGGAGCTGGAAAATTACCGTGTAAGGCGGTCATTCATGCTGTGGGCCCAAAAATGGGAGAAGGGGATGAAGACGTTAAACTAAGAAGTTCGCTCCGTAGCAGCTTGGTACTTGCTTCAGAGAGTAAGTTTAGATCTATTTCAATACCTGCTATTAGTTCTGGGATTTTTGGATTCCCCAAAGATAGGTGTGCAAAGATACTAGTGGGGGAAGCTAAAAAATACCTTCTGAATAATGCTACTTCTCTTGAAATAATAGAATTCTGTGTTATTGATGATGAAACGATAGCCTATTTCAAGAAAGAGTTCGCAGATATGAATAACTGATACAATCAAAACCAAAACTACAGCGGCTAAATAAAAATTGTAACTGGAATGATATTGGGAATATTTATGGAATCATATGAACTAATAAGTATAACAAGAAACACCGGCCTGAGCATGTAGTGAAGGTAACGGGGGTGTTAGTCATATTAAGAAATAGAAACTCATTACATGGAACGTTAGACTAAAGCAAATATTTACTGTTATAGAAAAAATCCGGCTTAAATATTTACTTTTTCTTGAAGAAATACTTTGACTCGTGAATATTGGGTGAGTCTTCTTGGTCTTTTTTAGAGCTGGTCCCAGAGAATTCATATCTCTATATTAAAATACAAGAATATCAAGACCTTTGTTGCTTGCATCCTGTACTATTGGCTAGGGCACTACCTGCTATAATACCACAAGAAATTACCTTGGAGGAATTCCAGGCTAAATCTGGGATTGGTAGTAGAACTACAGCAAAAGATGTTTTAAATTATATGATTAATCATGGAATAGGGACTCCTACCTTTCGAAGTCGCTATATATTTACAAAAGCAGACAGAATGAGACTATCACTGCTTGCATTGCAAAAGGGATGCGATATTGAAAACATTTCCAGATCTATAGGTTGGAAAGATTTTGAAGCACTGACCTCAGAAATTCTAGTATTAAATGGTTATTCGACTGAAACCAATGTCTATTTTTCTAAACCACGTCGAGTACAAATAGATGTAATTGGAGCTAACAATAATTTAGCTATTGTAGCTGACTGCAAGCATTGGAAGAGATACAGCCTATCATCAATATCGTCTTATGCCAAACAGCAAATTCGGAGAGCTAAGATCCTATGTAGTACAAGAAAAAGAATTCGATACAACATCTCTCATGCAATCCCGATTATATTGACCCTGTACTCCATAGATGTCAAACTAATTGATGGCGTTCCCATAGTCCCAATTAGTAAATTCAAATCCTTTATCGAAGATGTATCTCTTTATCTTTCAGATATTCGGGTCGTATCTACCAAAAGCAGTCGAAGACAAAAATTGGAATATTTGCGATCATAATTGAATTTACAATTATAATATCTAAAAGGCGTTCACATTTTGTAGCATTTTATTATAAACTTCATTGGTTTGTTCTGGATGCTAGTGTTGACAATCATGATTCAATTTCATATTATAAGAAGAACAGAGTGAATAGTTATTATTATTGTCGCTTATTTTCCTAACTAAAGTGAGTTATCCATATTTTATGGTATTTGGTTTGGCGTTTAGTATTTTCTTCGCATGGCTCTATTTTTTCTACTATATGATGAAGTCCTTAAAGCAATCCCCAAGATTAGAATCCTATGATCGAGAGGATGGATTGCGAAGAAACAAAAATTCGTATGATGACCTTATGCCCAAGGTTAGTATTATAGTTCCTGTACGCAATGAAGAAAAGTATATTTCGAAGTGTCTGGACAGTCTTCTAAATCAGAACTACCCAAATTTTGAAATCATTGTTATTAATGATTCCTCTAGCGATGGAACATGGGACATAATTCAGAGGTATACAGAAAACTATGAACAGTCGATGGAAGCTATAAATGCCAGTCCAAGCCCTGATGGGTGGATAGGGAAGAGTTGGGCATGCTATCAAGGATACCTGAAAGCAACAGGTGATATCTTCATGTTTACCGACGCCGATACAATTCATTCTCAAAATGCACTATCGTTAGCAGTAGGACACTTGATCAATCAGAAGCTAGATGCACTTACAGCAATACCGAGGTTAGTTTGCGAAGACTTTTGGACTAAGATAACATTACCGGTTGTATGGAGCATTTCTTATGTCAGATATTCGCCTTTACGTGCAAATAACCCAAATACAACTACTGGTTATTTCTTTGGGAGTTTTTATGTAATATCAAGAAGAGTCTATGAAGCAGTCGGAACTCATGAAGCAGTAAAAGGTGAAATTGTTGAAGATGGTGCTTTAGGTGGTATTGTAAAAAAAGAAAAGTTCAGATTGAAAGTGGTTCGAGGAGAACACCATATTCTCGCGATATGGGCGCGAGATCTAAGTTCATTATGGCAAGGCCTCCGCCGGCTTATGATTCCACTATATTATCAGGACAAAATTCACGCTTGCATAGTTACGATTTCAGTATTTTTCCTCTTGTTAACGCCGTATTTCTTGCTTCCATTTTCCATTTCATATCTGGCGCAGCTCATCATGATTGGGAATCACACTAATATCAACAACTTTGGGATATGGGATGCTGTTTTAATCGGTTTCAGTTTGATGTCGATTGGGCTAGTAATTTTAAGCTCTGCTATACAATCTAAGCATGTTCTTTACAATAGTCCGATGTATTCACTAGGTGCACCAATCGCAAGCTTCATTATTTCTCTTGGGTTTATATCATCTATTATTGACGCAAAGAGTGGAGTAGTTAAATGGAAAGGGAGAAAATATGCAATTGGCAATACGACCCAGCACCCTCTCCATTAAACACTATTCAGCGTAGTGATTATCAAAGATTATTCATTAAAAGGCGATTAGAAAGTATGGATACAATATTGATATCAAGTACATAGAAAACAGGACTAATAATATAGGTTGGCTAATGCCTTCTCCATATCACCTCTTGGGACTTTAAAAAAAACAAAGGCTTCTGACAGATGACTGTCGTCATAATTCTCAATGGTGCCTTTATTGGTTCTCAAATTAGTAACAAATTCGGATGTTTTTTTAAGTAAAATTGTTGCAAAAGAATTCCATTTCTGCAGTTCATCTTCGGCATCAGAGGACTTTATTCCCATAACTAGAATTGCAAATGCGGCAATTATGGCAATTCTGAATTTCTGTAATTGGAATTTAAGGGGGTCAGAGTCTGGAATAGAAGGTATTTCCAAGCAGATCTTGTATTGATAGTCATCCAAGTTTTTTGCGGTGCTCATCGTATTGCCGAGCGATAAAAGGTTGCGCCTACTCAGTTCTGCATCAATGGTTATTCCTTCAAATATTCCTTCAAAATTATCGATAGAAAAATTTTGTGTTGTGATACCGTCGCTAGAGATTATTCGACGACACTTTGAGCTATAATGGAATAACCTTTGAATAATAAGGTCTAAGAGAGAATTTGTCATGGTTATTAACGACTACAACATTATTAGAGGTAATAAGAGTTAACTACAACCAAAATTATATGATGTTATTTGAGTATGACGGTATTGTTATATGTCTTAACCGATCTAATGACTGTACTGCATTGGATTCAAAATCCCATCTAACTACTATGATGTGCATTGTTTGCCAAAATTGTTTCTTTTCTGCCAATTATGAGACTAGTTGTAGCACAGATGAGAAGTAGATAGCATTTGTGCATCGAGAAAAAAGGCTAGTAGTATATGCTGTTATCATGCAAAGTCAAATGCAATCTTAAGGTTAGCGAGTATCAACTTATTCTTTGTATTAGTGGGCCTGTGTGGATTAAGTGTGCCAATATGCCAGTACCGTATTGTGATCTGCGTTCAAGCTATCTTTGAAGAAATTTAATTTGTTCAAGATATACCTATGCTATTTGGTTTCATCATGTACTAAAGCTCAACTCATGCCTGTTTGATCTTCATATTCAGAATAATTCTCAATTTACTGGATTGAAAACAAACGCCATATAGTAAGAACAGATTAACAAACAATTCCCTTAGATTGAATAGTAAATAACCCCACGAACCTGTCTCAGACCTAAACTGGCTAACTAATATTAGCAATTTGAAGAGAACTAAAAACTATGTATTATTTTAAAAATTAATAGGATAGAAACTATCTATTCTAAGATCATAATATTGAAAACATCTGCCACTGCAACTATTAATCTTCCATTGCACGGTGGACACGCTCCTGCCTACTTAGTTAAGAGAATGATTAAACTATCATACGCGATATCAAAAGTGATAATAGATGAGTATGGAGGACATGATTTCATAAGAAGGTTAGCTGATCCTCTGTGGTTTCAAGCTTTTGGCTGTGTCCTTGGTTTTGATTGGCATTCATCCGGAGTTACAACAGTGGTTAGCGGTGTTCTCAAACAGTCACTAAAGGAAGACGTTCACGCCATTTCAGTTGCAGGTGGAAAAGGAAAAAAGGCAACTGAAGCAAAAAATGATATTCCAAAACTTGCTGAAAGACATTATAATTTATCCTCTGACAAAATTGACAGTCTTGTGTATGCAAGCAGACTCGCCGGAAAAGTTGACAATGCTGCAGTACAAGATGGCTACTCATTATATCACCATGTCGTATTTTTTGATGAGCATGGAAACTGGACCATTGTACAGCAGGGGATGAATTGTGAGAAAAAGCTAGCAAGAAGATATCATTGGATATCAGATAATTTAACGACCTTTGTGTGTGATCCACATGCGGGAATTATAAGTACGAACAAGGTCCCAAATACCCTTAACATGGCTTCAATCGATTCTGCAGAAAATCAAAAAATCAGTGTAGAATTGACAAGAGACTACGTTAATAATCTGAAATCATCTGTTCGTAGAGTAACGAATGCAATATCTTGCTGTGGAGAAAAAAACACATTAGATAATTGGATGCAAACTGATAGTACCATTTGTAATTGTCATGGATCTGAAAACTTATCGCATAGAAGTAATGTAGTAAGCTATGAGATGCCCAGGCGGTTAGATTGGAATGTATTCAGAAAAATTTACGATATTCAGCCCAAAAATTATGAACAATTAATTTCTGTTCCAGGAGTAGGACCTGCAGCGGTAAGAGCTCTATCTTTAATCGGTGAAATAATCTTTGGGACTAAAGCCTCGTGGCAAGATCCTGTCAAATTCAATTTTGCTCATGGTGGAAAGGATGGGGTTCCATATCCTATCGCTCGCAAAACCTATGACAAGACTATAAGTTACCTTTCTTCCGCTATTGAAGGGGCTGAGATAGACAGAGAAGAAAGGATTCAAGCGCTAAAGAAGTTGGCAGAATATTCCTCCAGAGTTTTTAGTCAGGATAAATTATGTTGACTTTATTTTTTCATATAATGGAGAGTGTCTGCACACATTGGATAGTCTCCTCAATTCCAATGTGTTTGCATACCTCTTGACATTGCTATATATCGAAATAATTTGAACCTCCTAAAAAATTAGCCAAGGCTGATCTTCATTATTATAGTTATAAATAATATGCCTCAGTACATACGATAATGGAAAGTTCAGTGCTCCGATTCATAATAACATTTTTAGCAGTTGGTTTCTTGCTCCTGCCAGCTGTCTCCATGAATCAAGTATTATCTGCCCAAGATACCTCTCCTTCTACTACGAATACTACAGCACTGTCCGGTGATCCTAGTATTCAGAATGGACTAAAATTACAGAATAAATCCGTTGAATACGCAAAAGGCTCCTTAGGCTACATCGTCTATCCTAGCTCAACTGATATAAATGCAACTTCTATTACAGGACAACAACAGAAACTTCCTGCAGTGGTTATGATTCATGAATGGTGGGGCTTGAATGATAATATCAAAGAAATGGCTGATGAACTTGCAGGTGAAGGTTACGTTGTACTTGGAGCTGATCTCTACAATGGAGAAGTGGCAACCGATCCTAATCGTGCAAGAGAATTATCTTCATCCGTGAGAGAAAATCCCCAACAGGCAATTACGAATTTACAGTCTGCAGTTCAATACCTTGCTTCGCTCCCAAATGTTAACGGTTCAAGAATAGCAGCCTTAGGCTGGTGCTTTGGAGGAGGTCAATCACTACAACTCGCCCTAAATAGTGAACAACATCCATTGGCTGCTACGGTGATATTCTATGGCAATTTGGTAAATGATACAAGTGAACTTTCCAAGATAAAATGGCCTGTTTTAGGTATCTTTGGTGATCAAGACAATTCCATCCCAGTTGATTCAGTGAGAGCGTTTGGACGTGGTCTTAACGAAACTGGTGTCACAAATGAGATTTACATATATCCTGGAGTAGGACACGCATTTGCAAATCCATCAGGTGACAATTACGCACCACAAGAAACTGCCGATGCCTGGCAAAAGACATTGACATTTCTGGATAAATATGTTTAAAACTTGTAATAAAATATTCTGAGAAAAAATGGAAATCTTGTGAATCATAACACATCCAAGAAACCGTTTATATTCAAAGTGGTGCTAGCATTTAGAGGACTGTTTCGAGCAGTTGCATGACCTTCTTAGATTTCTCATCATAGCTTTCTTTATGACAGGTGTGTTTTACCCTCTTTTTTTAATCGTAACTGCCTATACTAGCTATCCGACCTGCGTATACGCACAGGACGAAGATCTGCTCAAATCCAACAATTCATCATTCTGGACAACCGGAGCACCCCTGCCCACCCCAAGATCAGAAATTGCTGGGGCCGCCTTGAATGGAAAGATCTATATTATTGGTGGTTTCGATGAAACCGGCCGGAGCACTACCAAAGTAGAAGTGTATGATCCTATTGGGAACAATTGGACCACCGCCGCGCCTCTGCCAGAGCCTTTAGATCATACTGCAGCTGCGATTTATAGCGGCAAATTGTACGTTGTTGGAGGAGGCTACCTAAACAGAGATAGCTTGTCTGATAAGTTATTCATTTATGATCCTAAAAATGATACTTGGACAGAAGGAGCAAATTTGCCAGCTGCTCGGGGAGCCCTGACTGCTAAATTCATTAATGGAACTCTATACGCAGTAGGAGGGGTTGATATATCGGGAGCAACCAGTAGTAATCTTGCCTACAATCCTAAGACCAATTCTTGGACTGAAAAAGCACCGATGTCGACAGCTAGAGAACACTTGACTTCTGAAGTACTTTATGAGAAATTGTATGTTATTGGAGGTAGAACTGCAGGAATGTCGGCAAATGTGGACGCTGCAGAGGTCTATGATCCAATAAATGATAGATGGACTGAGCTGCCACCCATGCCTTCTAAAAGAGGTGGGTTAACCTCAGCGGCTACTAATGAAACCATTTATGTATTTGGTGGCGAGGAACCAAGTGGAACTTTTGATAATAACGAAAAATATGAATCAGCTACCAATAAGTGGACGATTGTACAGTCGATGCCAACAGCTCGACACGGATTAGCTGCAGCCTCAATCGACGACAGGATTTATGTCATCGGAGGAGGACCAGAGCCTGGAGGATCACAGACTGGATCGAATGAGATATTTCATTTAGATAGATAAAGACGTTGGGCCTGAAGGTATGATAAACAGTCAAGTTGGCCTCTTTGAGTCTAACCTCGCCGTATCTTATGTTGAGTTTCTTCGGAATCAGCTGAGGAAATACGAGAGTAAGATTGTATATAAGAATAAGCACGATTTCTTTATGTCATCTAATTGCTGCATCCATAAATAACTCCAATGCTTTGGAATCAAATGGGTCCTGAAATGCAAGAAAGAATTGATCAATCCCCGAATCAATATACTCTCCGATTCTTTCGCCTATTTTACCAGGTGTCCCCACAAGGCCGTGCTTGGCTATCTGATGAGCAGCTTCAGGACCTCTTTCCATTGAAAATATTTTTTTCTTATATTCCAAGTTTGAGTCACTGTCTGCTATTATTACGTCTAATTCAATAGATTTCTTGATGGATTTGTTGTATACAGCACTACTGCTGTCCTTAGATTGTTCATACCTAATGATATCCTCAAACTTCTTGTTCAGAGAGGCAAATTGATCGGGAGTAATATAGGAGGTCTCCCAGGTATTTGCATATCTGGCCGCTATTCGCATGGTTCTCCTCTTCTTTGCAGCAATTGTTATTGGAATACCCTTATGTGGCGGTTTTATAGACGCTCCGTTTAACTTGTAGTATTTTCCTGCATAGTTAATGGAAGTCTCACTGCTGTTTTCCCGATCGCACTTCCACAATCTACTGAGTAAATGGATTCCTTCTTCAAGCATTGTGACTCTCTCGGTGTTGTTTGGATAATCAATCCCGTATGGATGCCACCATTGTAAAGACCACTGGGGTGTGGCGCCTGCACCTGTTCTAAATTCTAATCTTCCACCAGATAGGTCTTGTAATGTTACGGCCTGTTTTGCTAAGAGAGCGAGACTTCTATACTGAGGAAATAAATATGTAATAACTGGACCAAGCTTAATCTTGTACGTTAAAGCTGACAGGGTAGATAGTAAAGTCCAACAGTCCAGATCAATATCTGCTAACGACTCGCCATAAAAGAAACCATCGTATCCTAACTCTTCGGCAGCTATGCATGTATCTTTAATCCTATTAAGGTCTGTTCCCCATACCTCCAGACAATATTTAGGTTTAGTTTCATTCCGTGATTTCAATATCTTAACTGCTTTATGGTAGTAATAGAAAATGCTTTTGTATCTATCTAAGTTGACATTAATAGCGCCTTTTGCTATCTATGTGTGGCAATAAAAAAAGCCCTTAGAATAAATCTTATGGTAATTTAAAAAATGGACGAAATTTAGTGTTAGACATCTTACTGTGTTTCTCTCATTGGCTAATGTGCAATTGACTTTATGACCGATGTCTGAATCTACATCTCTGTCGTTTCCGTTCCTTGGAAATTGCTATACAATATTCTCAGCACAGGGTTTGCTCATTGTTCTTGTACTAAAATGTGGAAGTACCGTTAATCCGGCTGCAGAGTTTCGCTACTCTTCGTTTATGATAAATCATAACCTGTTTGTTATCCTAACAAACTGCGCTGACTGTTATTTATCTAAAACACTACATTTACTATTTTCAAATGTCCAAGAAAATGGCAAAAGTAGTGGCTACTATAGTACCAGATACTACAGCATACGAAAAGCAACCTAGAACCTATACGAACTCTGATCTGCGCTATGTTATTTGGGAGGTCAAGGTTTAACTTGGCTAGGACGGCAGTTATGCCTGATGTGGTAGGGAGGAGGATTAAGCTAATACGTACCACTAACCCCAATACATATCTAAAGCCTGGTGATAGAGGTACGGTTGTGGATGTAACTGAGCTACCGTATGAAGATACGTCTTTCAGTGTTTTAGTTCAGTGGGATAATGGTCCTAGACTGGCGATACTTGATGGATACGACGATTATAGGATGGTTTACGACGAGTAGGATGACGAATTAACACCCGCTGCAAATCATGTTTCTTACTAAAAGGAAATTATTGCTAGTAGATGACGAGAAAGATCTGACCTCGTTATTGTATACCATTTTACAAAAAAGTGGGTATGAGGTAGTCTTCTTTAATGATCCCCTCTTGGCACTCGAGCGCTTTAAACCTCGTTACTATGATTTAATGATTCTAGATATTAGAATGCCAAATATGAATGGATTTGAATTATATCGACAGATAAGAAGGATGGACAACAGAGTAAAGGTTTGTTTTCTGACAGCTATTAACGAGTTTAAAGAATACGAACAATATAGAAAAGAGGTTTATCCTAAGCTAGGCGAGAGACATTTCATTACAAAACCAGTTTCAAATCATGAGCTAATAGGAAGGATAAATGGAATGCTCACACCAAACGGTATGTTCAAGGCCTAACCTTACTACAGTATTTATTGAGTGCAGCAATTGCATACCGTGAGAGAATGGATGAAAGATGGCTAATATGCATATTTTTGTCGGTACTAATATTACTGGAGAGTATTTGGTGATATACATGCTTATTAGAAAGTGGAATACTCAAACCTGATTCTTAGTCCGGTGAATCTGACCAAATGAACGAGAATAGTTGCAGGTGGACTCAAGGCGCAACCAGCTCAGTAGAGTCCACTCTGCAGACTCCAGACTCGGGGGATCTTTTGTCGAGTCAAGTCAAGTAGGTATCTGGAATTAGCTCAACTGCTGCCAGCGATATAAGCGATAGTGATGTATATCAGTAGGGAGAGGGGAGGTTAGGAGTACCGTTAAACTTTAGCCTTATTATCTGGAATGGTGTCCAACCATTAAGACCCCGTACCAACGTAGGGTCCTGCACGATTGGTGGAGTTGCAATCCCGGATGTCCGGTAACCAAAACCTACTGTTTTTGTGTCCATGCACCCTTGTTAAAAATTGCTTTTTTAATATGGGGTAATCTATCGTGTTCAGTGAGAAATGGAAGAAGCATACAAGTAGAAGAGAACAGCTGGTGGGCGGATGACTGGTATCTGACTTGAATTACAGGGTTGGCACTAATAGTAGCTCGCGATTGCTTAGTCCTATTGATCTATCGTAATTGATGCCCCTTCTTTTTAGAACATGGTTGTGACTATTGATGTCAATTTGCATAACAATACTGTTGTCAATAGCATTTGTAATTTTAATACGCTTGTCAAATACTGTGATAAGCGGCTTCGTATATTGTCTATTGGAGTGAGTAAACGATACTATCACAAACCAATCTTTTGTTAGTTTCCCTAGTGAACTTGATATTTCCTTTATGAGATTTTTTGCATCTGTTCTGTCAATATGTGGATCAGATGAAAACAGATGAAGTAAACCATAAACTACTATTACGATTACCTTATTGCCTGTTGAAAATTTTTCAACAATTTTTGGGAGGTCATGAGTGATTAGATAGGCTAGTTGATAGATTGTAAATACCCTGCTTACGACTACATTTCGTAGTACTTTGTCAATTTCTAACCCATATTGTCTACAGAAGTCCACATATTGGTATACATCTGTACAATTGCCTGCGTCAATAACAATAATCTTTGAATAATCTTGCCCTATACCTCCATACTTTCTAGGCAGTAAAGTATGTACGCACAGTCTATCAATCAAAAGTTGGGTATACCTTTGATCACCAATAATACAGACACTGCCATGAGTATCTAGATTTAGAAGTGAATCAATTCTTTTTATGTCAAAACCTAGTTTGGTACTTAATCGTTGATATGCTGTTTGAAATTCTATAGATAGATTATGAGAAGCAGATTGAGCGCTAACTCCCACCCCATCTGGTTCAACCCTTCTATTCTGTAAAGTATCGATAAGTAAAGCTCCACACGATGGACATTCCTCTTTTATTTGATGATTTTGCACTTGTAATGTTGTCTTCTCTTTCAGTATGTTACCACACCGAGAACAAAAATACTCTAAAAGAAGACCAAACCTCAACTGGGGAACTATTAACGTACCGTACATTACCTAATAAAGATTGTAATTATTCTGAAGCTACAAAGGATATTCAAAACCCAAAACTAAAAACGATGAACTGTATTAGAGAAAATTACTGCAATGTAATAGCCCGAACAGCTTGGAGTATCGTTGCAACCATTCCCATATAGCACCATCCCATCCTCGTTCCCTCTTCATTATGTTGCCCTTACTCCATTTCCAAAATACATCGCTCACACACAGGTTCGCCGTTTTTTGCATACTTGTGTGGAATCGCGTTGTCAGAGAGTTCAAACGTCCTATCACAATAAGCACACCTGAAACTCTTCATACCTTATAAAGAAGTTGCGTTTACTTTAACATTATTATACATAGTAATTATACTTACATAACTAAAAGCTACAAGTTTTGCGAATGCCACCATGAAATTTTATTTAATTCCTTTCGATTTCAATATCAAGGATGAAAATAAAGAGATTCGTTATCAGTATTATAGGAGGAATTGCAGTCGTGTTATTACTAATTGTAGGAACAGGAGCGACTACTATTCTTAATACCACACATGCTCAGTCAGCAACATTAGGAGGACCATATCTTGTAGAAAAGGGGAAGATTACAGGTCAGAAAGAACTTGGTCCCAACAGAACACAATTCACTTATACCGCCAATGGAACTATGAATGGTAACATGGAAGTAACAGATACGGGAGAGTTTGAAAGTATTTCTAAAGGTGAACCAGCGCCAGGACTAATAACGACCAAGAATGGAGTAATAACGACCACGGGTGGCAGTGAAACGGCAAACTATACTGGGTTAGACGTAGGAAATTATACTGACTATCAAGGGGCATCAGCATATAGCACAAATTCTACTGGGAAACTATCTTTTCTGAATAATAATCTAGGCATATATAAGGGTGAAACAGAAGAGGGCGGAAATTTTGTACTCAGAGAATGGCATTGGAAGTAGCAGTATGATAATTCTCTTGGAATATAACTGACTTTGGTGCAAAGTGTGAGAAATGTGAGACGATACGATAACCTTAGAAAAGGGAGAACTTAAGAAGCAGGTTTAGTAGTTTGTATATTGACTCCACCTATAACTATAATAGAGGTGGTGCAGTAAGTCTGTTGAGGTTAATAATGTATATCGTAATAACGGTGGGTAAGTTGTTAGCCCACGGCAGTAAATGCCAATAAGTTATCTGGCGTATGTCTTGCTGAATACGTTCTAAAGAAACTGACTGAGGATGGCGATACAGTACAAGCGTTGAGTCATGACTTTGATGGTAATGAGGACTTTATTTTAAGTGTAATTTCATTTCTTAATGATGTAGGATGGCTAAAGGAAGCACAGGATGGTAGTTATATGATAACTGACAAGGGGACTAAAGGGGTTTAGCTATCTATGGCACAAGATGAACATCATGAGAGACATAGCTGGTGGTTAAACGAGCTAGAAACTCTAGGAGTCAATACGAGAGAAGAGATCTACTTAAAAGATCCCAAAATGACTAGCGAGTTGACAATGGATCTCAAACAGATGTTTTACGAGGAATATAAGAAAGCATTTAGCGAAGGTTAGTGTCTAAGGAGAATTCATTCTATAACTGACAAACACTGAATCTCAAATGTTAACGTCATTGATAAGGTACAATCTGGATATTACCTCAATGGTCGTATATTCGTGCAAGAAATGCTGTGAACTAAATTACCTTACTCCCCACGTATTTTGGAATATAACTGACTTTGGTGCAAATTGTAAGAAATGTGTGACGATAATTCGATAACCTTGGAAAAGGGAGAACTTAAAAAACAGTTGTAGATATCACAATGTTTTGCACCAACTGATTATTTGGATTAATAGTAATTATAATAACACTACCTACTTACTTTAACATTAGAATGTAATATAGGAACACTGACAACACATAGTATTACAAAGTAAACAAAGGACTTAATAGTTATTCTTGCGAATAGATTATGGTGATTTAGCTAATTAATGAGTTCTCCATTTAATGATAATAAACAATATCTTTTCCACCAACTAAAATGGATGGGCGTATACATCGTGATTGGTATTGCTATGGCATTAGTTCTACCTTTTCCTATTTCGCTAATTGGTGCACTTGGTGCTTTCTTATTCCTAAATTTTATTAGAACAAGAAGAATGTTAAGGAGGGCTGGTGTTAGGAATATGAAAGAATTCTTCAGATCCTTGTCACCAGCTGCTTCTTCACCCTATGGCGGATATAGTCCAATAAAATACTACTGTATGGGCTGCGGAAAAGAACATAAGGAAATTTCGTGTCCTAATTGCGGCTCAAAGATGAAAAGAGTGGGATAGTAAAAAGTATTTTTTTTATCCGCTTGCAAGAGCACCAGAGAATGAATAGAAAATAAAACTTGGAAATTGGGCAATTAGTGTAGTATATTGTTCTAAGCGGCGGGCTAGAAGAGGTGAGATTGCTATATCAAACAAAGTACTTAATTCAAGTTATATATAAGCGAAAAAGAGCGGCGAGAATATCTATCCTGACTTGAGTGACTGATGGAGAATTCTATTTAGCTTTGGCTCTCCCTTTTGGATCACCTCATACTCGCTTGAGGTATTGATGGACGAACTGGACAACAATCGAACCCTCACCCACTCCGGATGCAACCCGTTTTATCGATCCGTAACGTACATCTCCGGCAGCAAATACTCCAGGGATACTGGTTTCAAGCAGAAAAGGTTCACGATCAAGTTTCCAGCCTTTAGGACGATTGTCATTATGTTCATCATTTCTCATCATTGCCAAGTTGGGCCCTGTTAGGATAAAGCCATTTGTATCTGTTGCCACTACATCTGACAACCAATCCGTACGTGGCTGTGCACCAATAAAAATAAAGAGACCGCCTGTAGACAGGGTCTGATACTCGTCTTTGAGAGCGTCTTTTACGATGATTGCTTCAAGCCTATTTTCACCTTTTAGCTCTGCTATACTCGAGTGTAGCCGCACTCGAATATTCTTGCTTTCAGATATCTGATCCACCAAGTATTGTGACATGGTTTTAGAAAGAGAGTCTCCCCGAACTAACATGGTTACAGTCCTTGCATATCTTGAAAAGTTTATTGCAGCTTGCCCGGCGGAGTTAGCGCCACCGACCAGGTAGACATCTTCATCGTGATAAGTGAGGGCTTGAGTCATAGATGCACCATAATAAACTCCGGCTCCGGTAAGCCTATCTATGTCGGGAACGTCTAACTTACGGTACGAGACTCCAGTCGTAATCAAAAGTGTATGGCAACTTATCTCGTTTTCATCATTTAGTTTGACAAACCGATAAGGATCTTCTACACGTACACTAATGGCTTCCCGAGGAGTAAGAATCTCAGCACCAAATCTAGTAGCCTGGGCAACAGCTCGCCTTGCGAGATTTGCTCCTGTCAGACCGGTGGGAAAACCCAAGTAATTCTCGATATTTGCGCTCATACCTGCTTGACCACCAGGAGCTTCTCTCTCGATCAATAATGTATGCAGTCCCTCTGATGCACCGTAGACTGCGGCTGCAAGACCAGCAGGACCGGCACCTACTATTATTAGATCGTAGAAAGGCATTTGAGCATGTGACTTTAGCCCGATCTTCTCAGCAATTTGGGAATTTGTTGGCTCTGAAAGATGAGAACCATCCGTAAATAGAACTATCGGTAAGTGTTGTGATCCAGTAGCATCAGCGGTATTCGGGGAAGAGGAAACTGCAAGGCTGACCAATTTAGTTGCCTCCTTGTCTGACTCCGCGTCCAACCATTGAAATGGAATGCCATTGCGGGCTAGGAAATTTCTAGTTTCGTGTGACTTAGGTGACCATCTCAGGCCGATGACACGAATACCTTCAAACGGTGGTCTAAATGAAGCCAACCAATCCTCAAGTAAATCACTTACCACGGGATATAGGTGCTCTTCTGGAGGATCCCACGGCTTCATTAGATAATAATCAACCTTTGCCTTGTTAATCGATCTGATCGCTGCATCAGTATCGGCATAAGCTGTAAGAAGAACACGTTTTGTATCTGGATATATTTCCATAGCCTTTTCAAGGAATTCTACACCCGTCATATGCGGCATTCTTTGGTCTACTAGGAATAATGCTGGCGGCTCATTTCGCAGTTTCAATTTCGTTAATATATCTAGAGCGATAGTGCCGGAGTTTGCTTTCAGAACCCTGAATCGATCGCCATATTTTTGGCGTAGGTCAATCTCTACTGCTCGCAATACCTGGGGATCATCATCGACAATCATCAAGGCAGGCTTCATAGGGATCCCATTAGGTGTTCAAATCCATTAAGTTTTCTAGCTAAACTATTTCCCATCTCATCAAGATTATAGCGTGAGCGGTTAGATAATAGCATGATCTTGGATCAATTATGACCTGTATGCTTACTATGACATTAACTTGGTTCTGAAAATCTTTTAGGTATACTTGGAGACCTTTACTCTTGAGCATGTCAATTTCCCCTTCCTTTACGCCAGGGCGATGACATTTACGCCTTAAATTGAGTTCAAACTATGTAAAATCAAAAGTAAAAAGTAATTAAAGGTTGAGCCTTAGATCCTACCAATACTATATCAGAGGAATCATATTGTTTCTGGGGTTCGGACTCTTTATATTAATCGGGACCCTATACAAAGTGGTTGGCAAGAATAACACAACGGCGCGCCAGCGGATTTACCATGATCGGTTTAAATTTAATACAAGAGGTCGATGCATTCGTTAAAAGTTGGTTATTAGACCACCTACTAATATATTCCAAGTTGCTCTACAAGACATATTTGTTGTTAGAGGCGGCACACCTTGACTCTACTAAAGGGGTCCCTTCAAGTCCCATGATTGACCAGCTGATACATCAGTACGCAATGAGGGTATAAAGCGGAAATGGATCTGATCACAAATCATGACAATCAAAATAAGAGCCGTGATCCTGATAATGATAATAATCCCTCTACGAATACACGGGACCTTAATTTTTCTCTCCGCAGGATACCACTATTTTCACATTTAAGTGATGATGAGTTGAAGTGTATTGACAAGGGAAAAGAGATAGAATTCGAAGCAGGAGCCAAAATTGTCTCTGAAGGGCAGTTCGATACTTTCTATGCATTACTTGACGGCGAAGTCAACGTGGTAATGAAGGACAGCGCAAAAGAGACAACCCTTTCCACTTTTAAACCTGGCGATCATTTCGGGGAGCTTCCGATCATACTAGATTGGTCAGAACATAAATGTAGCGCCTATGCCATGAAGAAGAGTCGTATCTTGACATGGAGCAGGGATGCATTTTGGAAGATGTTATATGAATGTCCTTCTCTAACCAGAGAAATTCTACGAGCGATGGCACAACGTCTGCAGACATTTGAAACAGTTTTACAGCAAAATCAAAAGCTAATAGCGCTCGGCAGCCTGGCTGCTGGTCTCGCTCATGAGCTGAATAACCCTGCAGCAGCAGCCAGCCGCGCGGTTACACAACTATCTGATTCGGTTGAAGAAACGGAGCTTCTGTCTCAGAAACTAAATCAGAATTATCACATAACCGACGCACAATGGTCTTATATTTTTCGACTTAAAAATAATATTGCAAAGAACAACCTGAATAAAGATATCTATGCTAGTAACGATCCGCTACTGCAGAGTGAGCAGGAGGATCAAATAGCCAGCTGGCTCGAGTCACACGGAATAAATGAAGGATGGATGTTAGCCCCTAGCTTAGTCAGTGCAGGATTTAATACTGACAAGCTTGATGATATCACCGAAAATATCTTCATCTCCCAACCCAATCCAGACACAAGTATGAAATCTGGAAAAGCGTTATCTCCAGAAACTAATGCTCATGATAATGCTAAACCTAATAACCTCGGCGATAAAAACTCCTTGCTCAAAGATATATTGAGTTGGACTACTGCTTCAATAAGAGTAAACGAGTTACTTTATGGCATTAAGAATAGTACTGCTAATATAAGTGACCTAATCGGTGCAGTAAAGACCTATTCATATATGGATCAGGCTCCTATTCAAGAAATTGATGTACACAGGGGGATAGAGAGTACATTAACCATGCTCCGTCATAAGCTCGATGAATCAGGGATTACAGTAGCACGAGAATACGATCAAAGTCTTCCACATATCAGTGCCTATGGTAGCGAGCTCAATCAAGTTTGGACGAATATAATCGATAATGCCATAGACTCGATAGGTAATCATGGACGCATTATAATACGTACCAGAAAGGAAAATAATAATTACATAATTGTCGAAATAACCGATGACGGCCCAGGTATTCCAAAAGATCTACAGCAACGCCTTTTCGAACCATTCTTTACAACCAAAGGCCTAGGAAAGGGTACTGGACTTGGGTTGAGTATAAGCTACAGAATAGTAACAGAGACACATAAGGGAGAAATCAGTGTATCCTCAGAACCGGGATCTACTTGTTTCCAGGTTCGTTTGCCAGTGCCGATTGGCAGTTAGCAAGGATAAGCTTGTAATAGTTATTGCAGCAAATTAATATCTGACGATTTGTCAAAATTCACACCTTACCTTTTGCTTTCCCATGACTATCGATAGATCTATTAGGTTTTTTACAGCTTCACTTTACTTTAACTTGCTAGAAAAATAGCATGGAGTTGGCACAGAGAGCAAAAAAGAAGTTAGGTTGTTCTTATTGACTCCATAGCCTATCAAAAAAAGACTGACTTTTCGTCCAATAGACCAAACTCTTTTTCAGTAGCCCCACGTACTGTTAGAAATACCCTTGGACCTGAGGATCTGGCTAGAAAAAAATACATACGATGCTGGCGAAACAGCGAAAGGAACTCTTCTTATCAGAGCAGATAGTCGTCTCAGGGTGCAAAAGTTCAAGTTTTTAGCTTTGGGGAAAGAAAGGTATCTAGAAGAGACCGGGAGCAATAGACGTGGCATTGTTGGGGGTCTGGGGAGAGGTAGGGAGAAGGAAAAGTACGACGTATTTTTCTTTGAGGATTTATCTCCATTCATAAAGTCGACTGCTTCCTTTTCATATATCGGTGACAAAATAGAGGTTTCCGAGGGCTCTACTGCAATACCATTTCATTTTACCATACCAAGTAACGCATTGGAGTCCTATCGTGGAAAATATGCTCGCATCGCGTATGAAGTGGAAGTACGGGCAGAGATGGGTCGATGGAACAGAGACAAATATGTATTGGCATTTGAAGTTAAAAATCCAAGTATGACGTATACATTCGATGACAGTTTATACTTAGAGCAGGAAGAGGAGAAAAAAGAGAATAAGCTACCTTTGCATCTCGAACTTGAAATGAAAAATAGTACGAGTGATATACCAAAATTCTCTACAGGAGAGATCATTCGGGGACGATTGATGATCGAAAATGTTGGCATACGCAGAGTAAGGAAGGCCATAATCCAGTTATATAGTGTAGAATATTCGAAATGGCGTCATTCAAGAATAATATCCAAAAATATTATGGAGGAAATCAGATACGAAAAAAACAAAGATATGGATACGATTGTATTTGGAATACAGATCCCTAAAAATGTGAAGAGAAGTTACAACGCAAAACATTCCGAATATTATTGGATTCTTGATACTCACGTTGAAATTTCGAATAGCCCTGTTTATCATACTAGAAAAGTAGTACAAATAGTATGAGGGATATTCAGTTTATATCTCGCCAGTAATTCGTTCTGATGGCCAAAGAGCTTGATTATTTGACCATGATCATTTTCATTCTGGTTCATTTTCTTTTTTCCTTTAAAGGAACTCTGACTTCATTTCCAATCCCAACCTAGGGCCCCAAGTTGTACAACCCCACCCGAGTCTAAATGACAAACCAAGGACTCTCCGCGAGAAAATGACCGGTTGTGAATTGGACAAAAGATGAACCCAAATAGATACCACGGCCTTGCTCAGATCTCGAAATACCATATTGCTTATTTCTCAGCTTGGATTTTTCTATGTTCTCGCCTAATATGAGCTTGGGTTTCTTGACGTGTGCTAAATTTTAGCTTACATACTCGACAAACTAGACGTCTGACCCTGAATCGCTTCTTAAGGTAGCGACAGGATGGAGACCCCACAATATCCGAATAATTTCTATATCCATCCTGGTCGTCACTTTCGTAAGACAAATAATCACTATTAGTTAACACCAGGGGGGTTTAATTAGTTGATTGAAATACATCTATAGAAACGTAATGCCCGAGTAAGCAGTCAATCCCCTTGTACTAATATTTGTTGAACCATTCTATGGTTTTACAGATCGGTTAAGAAACGTATTTCACTAACGTCGCTGCCTAACCAGCGATAACCCAAATTCCGTTAGGATTATTTCTCATGCCCACATAGGAAGTAGATGAATCTTTCTAATGTTTTTTCGACAAGTGATAATAGCAGTAGTAGTAACAGGTGTTAGACCAAAACAATAAGGAACTGATAAGATTACGACACCTGGTGTATTTACTCCCCATATAAAGTTAGAACATGTAATATCATTTAGCGATGCGGTTTTTGCGTTTGCAATAACTCTTATGGCATTATCAATTGACATACCAGATTTACCGCTAGATCTTACCGAATCAGAGCTATTGGGTAAATTATATGGCATTTATCCGCAGTTCGAGAATTATCTTATAAGCTTTGCAGTTGTTGCAATATTCTGGGTATCATATCATCAGGTATTTAATCACATTATAGGATCGCATATTTCAATGGTCTATCTCAACCTCCTATTTTTATTACTTATTACGCTACTATCACTGAGCACTTCACTGGTTATAAATTACGAAACCTATCAGATACCATTCATTATTTATTGTATGGTTGTGATAATGGCAAGTTCCTTACTTGCAGCAATATGGTGGTATGCCACAAAAGAACATCAATTTGTAGACAAAGACATGCATCCATTATTTATTAGGGGTACAATGTTTAACCTTCTTTCCATACCTGTAATTTTTGGTATTTCAATAGCTTTATCATTCGTTGATTTAGATATTGCTCAATATTTTTGGCTAGGTATTATACCGTTGAATTTTTTGATTAGGTACAAGCACAAGCACTGAACATGATTGGATACTTTATCATATTTATTTCCTAGATTCTTGGGGCTGAATTTGTTTGCCTTTTTCTAACCTAAGTTATCTTCTTTCTTCCACTCATAATCTTGAGAATCATTATCTTTACCAATAGTCCAAAAATCATAAGTTCCCCCAACACGATCGCCTGCTTTGTTAAGCTTTATATGACCTGACATTCCCTCAAATGATTCCACAGTTTCAACAACCAGTTCTTTAAACGGCTTAGTAAAATTCCCCGCGTCCGTGTTAATTGTACTATTTTTGTCAAGACTTAGTGCGGCTATCCAATAGGAATCATAGGCAATTGCAGGATATGTTATTGAACCCACTTCATGTAATTTTCTTTCCAGCTCTTCTTCAAGTGCATGAGATTTCTCTGTTTCACTACTTAATGAATACAGCGGATTAGAAAAATTTGTTTTCGTTGCAAACGTTGCAGAATCTATATTTTTTATTATATGATGATTTTGTGCAATACTATCACTGCCATACCATCTTACTTTTTCCAAGATTTCATAAAGTGGCGATTGAATTAAAATGGGTGTAATTTCATCAAAAGATATTGCATATACAGCCACAGATTTTATACCATATTCCCTTACAGCGTCAGATACAATTTTGCTTAATTTTTCTAAATCCTCATTCCACATTATGAAATTTATGCGGTGTAAACTCGTGGCAAATTTTCCTGTATACGGTTGATATTTAATGCCTTCTTCTACTTTGCCTCCTAGTTTCTCAAAATTAGATTTAGTTGATTTATAGAGTTCGTTTCCATAAATATCACCTCTCCATAAAGGAACAACGGTCTTTATGCCATCGTTAATCATTCTTTGCGCAATTATCTTTCCTTGATAAGTGTCATCAGGAACAAATCGGAAAAGATTATCTCCTTCAATAGAAAGTAATGGTGAGGTGCTAGAATAACTAAGAAGAATAATATCATTAACATTCGCATATTCTCTAACAGCTGAAACTGCAGTACTCGTTGCCGGTCCTACAATAATTTTTGCACCATTTTCATGCAATCTTTTTATTGCTACTATACTTCCCTCTGAACTCGTCTTTGAATCAGCCATCAATAGCCTAAAGTGTGAAGACGAGTTCATCTCTTCAAAGTGTTTGTTTACTTCATTTTCAGCATCCTCTAATGCTATTTTGACCGATTTACCAAGAGAGGATAAAGAGCCCGTATAGGGTATAATAGCACCAATTACAAAGTCCTTTTTTCCACTTTCGTTGTTAGAGGGTAGAAAATTAGAATTCGTAATGAAATCTTTGTTCTCACCACTGAAAGCATTTGTAAAGTAAAAACCTGTAAAGATTAGAAAAGTAGTCAAAGTAATTGAATAAATGAGAACTTTTCTGGAAAGTCCATTTCTAGCCTTTGTTACAATCTTGGAAACCAAAGTTTTTGAATGCCATTTGATAGAGTATCTAAGATACCATATGAGACCGCCTGCAATTAACAAATAATGTGCAGACAATAACAACGCAGACACCCATAGTTGTTCAACAAACGTCGTAAGAACAATAATTGCAAACCAACTATCTCCAATAACAATTGCTAGTAGTCCAACTAGTTCGCATATCCATGGAATAAAGCGGTGCCTTTCACTCTTTATGCCGAGAAGAATTATCAACGCAAGAACAGTTAAAACCGAATTCAAGATTGGGTAGGCTATGGTGACGAGAAAGAGCATAAGACCCCTAAAATTTGATGTTTCTGTATTTTCAAGTGTCAAGTATAAGATGTATATCAAAAACAAGCCCGTACCAATGATTATTGATAACAGGATTTTTTTATTGGTAGAATGACCGATCTTCCTGTATACTATTGTTAATCGATATATTAGAAATCCATATGCGGATAGTAGGAACAAATCTGCTAGCGAAGGTACCGGTGATACTATGTCCAGCACTAATTCATAATATGCCCATATTATATTTGCAATAAACCAGAAAACCAGACCAAGTGCCAGAAGAATATTAGCCCTATTTCCTTCCGCCTCTTTCCTATCTTTATTCTTGAAAAGAATCATTGCAGAAAGCCCTACGGCAATGAGCGAATTTATTATCAATATCCAATTGGAAAAGATTACTTTACTGTCTGGCTCTGCAAAAACAATAAAGGAGTTTCCTATCACTATTGTAATAATTACTCCTAAAAAAAAGTACGCAGGATTCAAGCCCTTTATTTATGACTATTAATAAAAAATATTGCTATTTAGTTATATCGAAACATTAGGCAGAATGTAATCTGATACTGGAGAACCATGATGATGTAACATCAGCCATTTCTCATTATGCTCGTTATTATATTCGTCTACGGCCAATTGTCTTTCAAAAATATTTGTAGAAACCACTCCTATTCTACTTTTACTTTGATTTAAATTACTCTGAATATTTTCTAGACAAACAACTACTGCTATTACATTATCAAATACTCTTATCTTTGCATTAGTAATAATAAATTTAATTCTCTCTGTATTTTGAAATATTGTCATCCAACTTTCTCGTACAGCCATCCATCCACTGAATAAATCCCAACCGGGATGGATACAGACTATGTCGTCACTATGTTTCCAAATTACTTCCATACTTTCTAATGATAAGCTCTCAAAGGCGTTATAGAATCCAGTGTTTATCTCCTGTATTGCTTGTATGGTTTTTTCGTAAGTCGAATCCAAATTGACACAATGTAGTATGAAACTATTCAGAAGTATAAATCCATACGAGAGTGGAAACATCATGTTCATCGGGCTGTACCCTATGTAGGATTAGATTTCCGAATGTAATCTGTTTCTCTTGACTAAGGGTTAAGGTTGACTGCAAAGTACTCCACTTCTAGTAAAGGAAATCAATAGTAATAAAAGAAATTCGAATAGCGCTTTAATCAAAATATCTTAGGTTCAGGACCCTAGGTATTTAGTCTCGATGTAGGCAATAAAGTAATCGGGGTTGTAGCCTTCATTGAAGGTATTATTAAGAAGAACTTTGGGGGCGTAGACGGATCCATGCTGGTGTATTTTTAATCTTAACCATTCTCTGATAGGCTTGAAATTACCCCTCTTGATGTCTTCCTCGTAGCCATCCAGATCCTTGCGCATCTTTGAAGCAATGATCGCTGAAACCAAGTTTCCCAGAGTGTAAGTTGGGAAATAACCAAAGAGGCCACTGCTCCAATGTGTATCTTGGAGCATTCCCTGTGAATCCTTAGTGGGCCTCACTCCAAGCAGCTGCTCCATTCTATCGTTCCAGAACTCAGGAATCTCAGAGACGCTGAGCTCATCTCCAAATATTTTTTTCTCTATTTCATATCTTATTGCTATGTGGAGATTGTAAGTAACCTCGTCGGCGTCAACTCGTATATAATCAGCCTTGACATTATTGAAATAAAGGTACAACTGGTCATCTGTTGCTTGGTTGGCGAAACTTACTTGCTTTCTAATCAAGGGAGATATCAATTGAACAAAAGGCAGGCTTCTGCCCACAATATTTTCCCAAAACCTTGACTGAGATTCATGAAGCGCAAGCGAAGACCCTCCTTCAAGAGGAGTAACAGACAACGACTGATCGCATTGCAGATCATACAGAGCGTGACCAGCTTCATGAATAGTGCTAGATATCGTCTTTTTGAAATCAGTCCCTTCATATCGAGTAGTTATTCTGACGTCGTTGAGACCCATAGCCTCAGTGAAGGGATGAGTAGATACATCCATTCTGAAACGTTTCGTGTCGTATTGCAGGAGAGTCAAAATATTATGATTTAGGTCATCAACTTTTTGGGTATCATACTCTGATTTTCTAAGATTGCTCTCTTTGCAAAACGAGCTCCCTGAATCTATGAGTTTTTTCAGAATCATCTGAATACGCGGAGTCAACGCACCGAATATTCTATCCAACTCGTCTACTGTAAGCTCTTCTTCGAACGTATCCAAAAGAGCGTCATATGGATGCTTCTCATAACCTATCTTCTCGGCGATTTGCTTCTTTATTTCTATCATTTTCTTCAAGTGAGGAGCATACATCATGAAATCAGATTTTTCTCTTGCTTCCCTCCATGCCATGTTGCCCCTTATTCTTTCAAGAGATTCTGCTTCAGTCAACTCTTTGGGAATCTTGATCTGCCTGGTTATTTCCCTGTTGAGTACTCGTACAATGCCCTTTTCTATATCGCTTAGGCTTTCCAGTTTCTTCGCCGACTCAACAAGTCCAATAAATTCTTTGTTTAGCAGAAGATCCTTGTGCAGGATGTGAAGTTGAGAATCGGCCACTCCTCTTTCTTCCGTGCCTCTCCTAGGCATGTAAGTCTCAAAGTCCCACCCCATTAGAGAAATGGCATGATTTAGCGACCACATTGGTTTGTATGCATCGAGGATCTGATTCATGATAGGGTTCTCGCATCTCATGTCGTAACTCTTTTCGATGAACTCAATCATATCGGCCTATTAATCATTGCTGGCAAGGATTGCATCTTTGAAAAATCAAGGTAATTGCACTAAAGTGAAGATTACCGGTCCGATGATATGCAACTCACTAGCACATGTAGTCCTACCCGACATTAGATTAGTAGACTGGCTCCTAGAACTCGTATGCTGTTACGGCCTCATATACTTCTGTCTAGCTGTCTTCTTGTACGCATCAATAAAGCACCTCGCATACATATTAGCATGCTTCTCTGATCCTCTATGGACACCTCCTCTTGTTCTTATATGATGATAAAACTCGTGCAAGACTACGAAAGGGTTGCAGAAAATATCAGAGTTGATTGCATAAATCTTGCTTTCTTTTTGTACATAGACAGCATAAACAGATCTACGTTTTCCTTTAATAGTACCAACTACAATTTCAGGGGTTCTAGTCTTATAGAATTTGCTTAAGCTTCGTAACGCGTCTTCTGTCTTTCCATTAAGTATCATGTGTACTATTTCTGCCTTAGTTAGATCGTCTGGCTCGATAACAGTAGAAGCTGAAGAAGCAGTCATATTTATAGTCGAATTAGTTGAAGGGTATAAAGATAATCTTATTGTGTAGTGGTCAGTCTGATCACCATTGCTTAGACGGTTTCTCCTTTGCAAAAAGGCTCATATTTATCATAACCGGGTCCAGGTTGTTCCAGCATATGTTTAATTCAGATGTCGGGGGGACGATTAGCATTGTTCGTTCGAATCTGCGAAAGTCTTTTAAACTGTGAAATCATACGCTTTACATATTGTTCGCCGAATTCGGACCGGCTTTAAAAACAGATAATCGCATGGACTATCAAATCTTTTAGTCCTGATTGGTATGGCCAAAAACATCGTTGGTTTATGCGATCAATATTTTATTAAATGCCAGCCCATTATTTGTTCATCTTTGGTTACATGGTCATAGTAGGATGAAATAAGGGTGTCAGAATTCTGACACTCTTATCAAAGTTTGCGTTATCTTTAGATCCTACTAGCTATTTGGTGGTGGAATCATCTGCATATCATTCTGGTTAATTACCAATCCAAGAACCCAAGCAGGATGTTATCGTTTCAGGATAATTACTGTAACTACATTTCATTTTTAAGTAAAGAGAAATGTACATCATAATGAAATGTCAAAAATTATGGTAAATCCAGAATACGCTAGTCTAGTACCAGAATTATCACCAGAGGAGTGCGAATCGTTAAAGCAGTCCATAAAGGAAGCGAACGGATTATATGTTCCAATAATAGCGAATGAAGACGGTATAATTCTCGATGGACATCATAGATTTAAGGCTTGTCAGGAACTAGGAATAGAGCCTAAAATAATATTCAGGGAGTTCAAGGACAAGTTAGAGGAGAAGCATTTTGTCGTTGATTGCAATCTGAGAAGAAGACACCTAAATAAATTTCAGAGAACGGAATTGGCTTTAAAATCGAAACCAATACTTGAAGCAATTGGAAAAGGGAACGAGTCATTAGGTGGTAAGGGTGACAGAAACCTGACACCTGTAGGTAGAATAAATGACAAGATAGGAAAGATGGCAGGAGTTTCCCGTGATACTGTTATGAGGGTGGAGAAAATCTTGCAAAATAACAGGATATCAGACAAAATCAAAGAAAATCTAAGATCAGGCACTTTAAGCATAAATGAGGGCCATGAAATCGTCGAACAAGATCAGGAGGGTCAATCGTTATATCAAAAATGCCGTAAAGCCGCTGATGAATTGAATAAAAGCACTGCAGAAATAGTTAACCTACCAGAACGATCAAAAGAAGATAGAGAGAGATTAAGAGCAGACGGGCTAGAAAAATCAATAGCTGAAATACTAAAACCATTCAGAAACAATTTTGAGAAGGAACTAGAATTGTATAAAGCGTATGCCGCATTTCTCTTCTGGTATGAGTACCGTCAAAACAAAAATGATATAGAAACTGTTGCAAGTAAAACATTAAGGGAAATAGTAAACTTGGGTATCGAGGATGGAATGCAAACAATTCCATGTAAAAAGATAGAGCAAATACTACTTCATGCGGCAATCGAGAACAAAGTAGACGTCGATAAAATCAGAAATTCAAAAGTTATTCAGACTCAGCTTGGGTCATTACATCGCGAGCAAGAAGCATGGGATAGCGGGTTACCTATCAATTGATAAGCTTATTTTTAATTAAAACTTTATAGCTCACATTATGCTAGACAAGAATCTAGAGCTATAACCATGACCCAGAAAATGTCTTCTTACATATGAATACAGATCTAATGTTATAAAGTGGGTTTTGGGGCCAGCCAACGAAATCTATCACAAGCTAGTTACGGGCTTGACCGATTTAACTGTGTCTACAACAGTTGGATTGGTTTTTAGTAAGTCAAAAGAAGTTTAATTCATGTATAAAATTTATGGTGTTTAGTTCATTCATACCTTGCAAATGTATTTATTATTCTATTAACCTGACTAGAATCATTTTTTGCTAACCTAGCTATTCTAACACACTCTCTTATGTTCGAGCTTTTTAATCTGTTATACACTCCATCAGCTATAAGAAGAGCAATATCTCTATCAATACCTTCTTCTCTATCCAAAACGTTTACTACGATTTCGACAAATTCTTCTTCTGTATATGGTTTGAAATGAATATCTCTAAATCTTGAAAGTAATGGTGGTAATAATTTATCAGTACTGTTACATGAAGCAAATACCCAGGTTTTTAGCTGAGTTGACCTTTGCTGATTGTGCTTTAGTTCTGATAATATCCCTGATTCCATTAGATTGAGGAGACTTGTCTGGTCTTTTTTGTTCATTTTCTCAAGTTCATCAACAATAAAATACCGTGGTCTATGCTCAAACAAATAATCAAATATTCCTGATTTTGTAGAACTAGTCCCAACTGCGTAATAAGATCTTTCAAGCTTCGTAAGCGATCGCATAAACAATGACTTGGCTGAGGCAGGAGGGCCGCAGAGTAACAGGTGAACCGGTTTTTCAGTTCTGACAGCCATTTCGAATAGTAACTTTACATCCTCAAAATTAACAATATCATCAAAATCCCTGTTTCTTTTCAATGAGAATTGATTTATTGTTGTCTTTCCCGTTATTATCTTGACTATGAATTGCTTTTTTATCTTTTCTCCACCTATTAAAGAGAATCATTATTTCTTGTTCTCTCCTTTTCATATTATTTTTACGTTAGAAGAACTCTGAAATGTTCTACTATTATTTGTAAGAGCATTGTCTTCATACAACTTTATTATCCCCAAAAAAAACTAATCCCAAAACAGCCTGGAAGACAGCTGGTGAGATTTGATCTTTGAATTTCATTTTTATAGGCGCCTAATATACGATGGATTCCGATTCATATAAATCTTTAGGTGCCTAATAGCTTAGGCTCCTAACCTTAATTAGCATGTAGGTCCATGCATCAAATGTGAAACTACAAAAGAGGTTTAACCGAAGAATAGGAAATAAGGAATATTCCAAATGGGTTGTAGTTTTACCCAACAACCTCGTAACTGAGCTGGACTGGAAGGAAGGTATGGAACTAGGTGGTTATACAAATACCAAAAATAAGAGTCTCGAGTTGAAACCAAAAAGGAGTAAGGCTAACTAGGTTGAAAGAAAGAATGACAGTAACGTTATCAAGTTCATAATACCAGTCGGATGATAAGCGAGAGTCAGATCAAACACTTTACAAACTCTAAAGCCCTGGTATTATATTTCTCTCTCTAACGAAACGTATGAAAAATCTGTTCGTCATGAATAAGATGAATAATATATTTACGGTCTATAAGGGACCGAAAAATGGAGGGATGTTCTCATAATAACAGCATCAAAGAAGTGGCGCAACCGTCTAAAGTATTCCTCTGTATAAAAGCTCTGTATAAGGGGATCGAGTAACATATGCAAAGGACTCATTACCTCTTGATAGAGATGATCTATCAATTTTGAGTTCACTCTTTATACTCATGAGTCCCTTTTAGAGAACTATTCTAAGTTCGGGTTCGGTGGGATTCGGACCCACGACATTATAACCCTTTTTACAGACTGGTTAAGAGCCAGACGCTCTGCCTGGCTGAGCTACGAACCCTCAAAAATCTTCCATCAGGTAGAGATATTTAAATCTAAATCATAACCCAAATCTGACTACCTACGTGACTGCAACCATATATAACTGAGATACTAAAAAAAATTATTTTTCTTTAATGAGAAGTCTCTGCCATTTGGGTTTGGGTTTGGCTTTGTGGTTGAGTTCCGGAAAGATGTCTATCTTGTTCTGCCGGTTCCGAAAGTTTTTCTTGTTCTTGAATTATTTTGACAATAGTATCAGACACAGAACAATTGAGTCTTTCCTTTTCCTTCAATATATGTCTGTACGCATCTAGTGTAATATACACTGGAATAGATCCAGTTCCTTCAAGCAAGGCCTTAACTCGATAAAGTCCGTTCTCCATTCCTCTTTCTGCAATCTTCTTTAATTTTACCTTATCAATAATTCCCCCAAGCAATCCGAACGGCATATCATAGTCAACCATTAGGCTAGTCTGTGTACTCTTTTCGCCTTTCTCTTCAAACTCGACAAGAATTTGCCAGTGCTTGAAAGGTCCTTTAATCATCTTTGCGACTATCTTGCGACGTGGAACATAATCAATGGTTTCACAATCCCATTCCAGCCTTTTCCCATCAAAATTACCGCTTATACGAAATATTGTTCCAACGCCAAAACCATTTTTTACCTCTATTGGAATGACATTAAGAGCCATGTTTTCTGGAAACTGATCCGCCATGTGTTCGGGCCTGGCGAAATAAGTGAATACTTCACTAACGGGAGCATTAATTTGCATAGTCTTACTGATTTTAGTCATGATGACCTTGAGAAAAAGGAGATGGTGGAGAGAATTTAAAGGTTTCCTAAAAACACACTATTTTTATGTTATTCGGTTCTCCATATTATTCATGAAACCGGAAGCCTTTTTTTCTATCTAAAACCTACCTAGGTTCTTCGACTACCTGCTCTAGCGGGTTCATATTGACTATATCTTCTAGGCATTTTATTATGTCCTCCTTGTTGACAGGTATTGGATTATTGTCTAGATGTCCTCTATCAGGCATGATCACGTCAGCCGCTTGGTCAAGAGGTTGCTTTAGCTTCAACGGTTCGAACTTTAATTTCTGACATATTCTTTTGAACCTTTCATAGTATATTGATTTGTTGAATCTGTGAGCAACTGTGGTACATGAGGATAGAGAATATCCATGAGGAACTCCCTCATTTGAAAATACATAAGATAGGGCGTGTCCCAATGTGGTAGATGAATTTCCAAATCCGATCCCTGATAACATTGCTCCATAAGGCAACAGATTTGGTTTGTCATTTACTATTGCATCTTCCAAAATATCAAATGCTTCTTTACAGAACAGCCTTGTGAGAGGATTACCTAATTTGCTATCATATCCCTCTGATGCCTGTGCTGCCGCATCACATGCCGAATTTCTCATGATATTAAACGGAGTACCCGGCAGAAAGTATGGATCAACGATGGAAGCATCAGCAAGAAAGGCTTCGTCTTGCAACAACTTCTTCTTGTGTTCAAAACTTATGACTGCATATGTTGTCATCTCGGCACCTGTTCCAAAAGTAGTAGGAATTAGAATCTTTGGAATACCTGTTAACTTGCCAAGATATTTGCAAACATCCATTGAGCTTCCTCCACCAAGTCCGATAAATGTTGAAATGTTTTTGCCCTCAAAGCTTTTCTTGACTGCTTCAACCGTTTCGATCGCAGGGTCAGGTGTAATTTTATCATATACTTCGTAATTTTTAACGCCCATGTAATCTAACCACTTGTTATAAATATCAGGGGTTGTTGTTGTTATGACCAAAGAATTCTCTGGATATTCAAAATCTTTGGCGGCATCTTCTCCGTATACTATCTTCCTTGGCATTAGAACCTTCCACATAGAAAATTGGTATTTATGCATGGGTATTATATTTTACTAAAATTCACAGTTTAACATTAGGACGATAGCGAAATTAGGCCCTTACAAGTCGACGCTATTCTTATTTACTAATTAATATTATTATTATCATTAACTATTTCTGGTTGGGGCTTGTTGTTCTCCTTCTTTGTCCAGTACCTTTCCTGATCCCTTGTCTCTTGTTGCATATACTTGCTTGCGGTCAGGCGAAAACAATCCATAGGAATAAAGCACAATTATCAATACCATTGCGAACAGCACAAGGCCAAGTCCGAGATGAGCGGTCACCAAAATTGAATGTAGTCGCTCTACTATCACAAAAGCCCCAAGAGTAATTTGGCCTACAACCGCAGAACCAGCTATTAACGATGCTATCTTCATGCCTCTTGGAGCAGTTTTTGATTTCAGTGTAAATGCCATAGTAACAATTACTAGCAAGCCTGTAGCAGCTGCAATCGACCTATGAAAGTATTCGATAAGAAATTCATTCATCGGTACTAGACCGGCAGGACAGAGCGGCCAATCGGGACATGTAAGGCCTACCCCTGATGCGCTGACATAGCCTCCTATAGAAATCAGAGCAAAAAGAGCAAACAGGGTTGCAATAGATAGTGTTTTGAGTAGAGCCATGACTATACGATCATTACCACGCTAGATTATTTTTGTTTGCATGTCATGCATTATTACGTTGATATTATCATTGAACTGTCATACTACCCGTCATGTAAGGGTGTACTGAACAAAAAAATGGATATTCACCTGGCTTTAAGTCAGTAGTTACAATTTCACTTGAATCTCCTGCATTAATTATGCTTGTGTCAAATAGCTTTCCCATATTAGGGTCTGTAGCATCCTTCCCGCTTGTAACAGTATGTGGGGTTGAATCGTCATTTTCAACTGCAATAGTATCTCCTGCTTTAACTGTAATTGAATCAGGATCATATGAGGGATTTCCTTGCACTGATGCCCCCTGTGGAATCTTTAGAGATGCTGCTGCAGGGGTAGCCGGAGGTGCTCCCGCAGTAGATGCTGTCGACGCATTTGATGCAGCTGTTGATGCACTTGTTGTCGCAGTAGCATTATCGGCACCACCTCCAACCCCAGCGCTGCTAGCATTCCCGGGAGTTGAACCGGTAGCATTACTCGCCGCTCCTGCTCCAGCAGGTCCAACAGTCAGCGTTGAAGTCATATAGGGATGAACCTGACAATAATATGGAACCTCATCTCCTTCTTTTACTCCTGTGAGTTGAACTGGGGACGATTCTTCTCCGCCATTTATTATACTAGTATCAAAAATTTGCCCAGAGTTTGGGTCTTCGGCCCCTGTACCTGATGTTGCCGTATGCGGCACGGTATCTTTGTTCACCCAAACAATGTTTTCATTTAGAGGAAC